>Ga0099364_10007111_pt1 | contig 16082 bp, 7 predicted proteins | sample TergutTh196P3_FD_73070 | JGI IMG/M metagenome (GOLD analysis project Ga0099364, IMG submission 73070) | Microcerotermes parvus P3 segment gut microbial communities from Pointe-Noire, Republic of the Congo - Th196 P3 | ecosystem: Host-associated > Arthropoda: Insects > Digestive system > Gut ...
AATTATAAAAAAGGATTTGAAAGATAAAAATTGTCTGATTGGACCTTATGATACATTAATAGCCGCACACGCCAAATCATTAAACATGACCTTAGTAACAAATAATATCAGCGAATTTGAACGGATAAAAAATTTAAAAATAGAAAATTGGATATAATAAGCCCTGAAACAACCGCAAACAATGAACACCTGAAACAGGGAACAGGGAATGGAGGACTCTGCGTAAATATTGCTCATTGGGTAAATCTTGTCATTTTTGAATGAAAGTGTCAAGGTGGTAAAGAAGTGGTTCATACAACTGCTTAAAATTATCGGGAAACAAGCTCCCGCACTGCCCTGCGGTGAACCTTCTGTGAGATAACTTTTGACGAATGAGCCAAAATATTTAACCGCAGAGAACGCAAAGTCGCATCTTCGATGCGTCGCAAAGGAAATTAGGGGATTTTTATACTAAAACTTTGCGGTACTTTGCGCACTTTGCGGTTTAAAATTTTAAGTATATGTGTAAGGAAGTGGCTTTAGCATGAAGTTATAGGTAAGCTTATTTTATTCCCGATGCCCTGGAAATTTGTCTTTTGCAGGAATTCTTTAGGGCATCAAGCGAGCCGTAGATAAGGCATTTTTCTTTGGCGCGGGTAATTGCCGTGTATAAAAGTTCTCTGGTAAAAATTGTTTTGCCATCTTCTTCCTTTTCGGCAGAAGGGTATACAACAGCCGTACGACTGTATTCAGACCCTTGGGATTTATGTATAGTTATGGCAAAGGCATTTTCGTATTTTGGCAATAACACGAGCGGGAAGGTTTTAATTTCTGTTCCGTCTGTAAAATATGCAGTTTCTTTATCAATTTCTATAATTCCAATATCACCGTTAAAAAGATTTTGATAATAATTGTTTTCCAGAATAATTATCGGAATATACTTTGACTTAAGCTCTTTGGATTTACGCAGTAATTCTTTGTTTATGTTTTCGGTTCCGTTCCTTCCGTTTTTTACAGCGCATAAGGTTTGAAAAGTGCCAAGGAATTGCAATGCTTCTTCTTCGTTTGCCGCATTAAAAAGGCCGCTGTATTCGTCTAACAGAGATTCAAAAGAAAGCTCCCCGCAATATATGACATTTTCATTTTCGAAAATTTCTGCCCTGCCTTCAAGAATTTCACTGCTTAGTTTAACAATCCCGGGGGCTTCTATTGCCCGCCAGTTTTTCACAAGCTCTTTATAGACATTCGGGTTTGCCTTATATTTTTCACATATATCCGCAAAAACCGAACCTGCCTCTACCGAAGCTAACTGGTTTTTATCGCCTAACAAGTAAAGATCGCAGCCTTCCGGCACTGCTTCAAGCAGCTTGGACATCATAGGCAGATCAACCATTGAACATTCATCTATTGCAATTAAATCCGCTATTAGGGGGTTTTCTTTAGTATGCCTGAAATTTACCGAGAGATTTATAAAACCCAGCAGCCTGTGCAGGGTTTTTGCATCCAGTTTTATGCCCTGTTTTTCAAGGCTTTCCTTCATTCTAAGGGCGGCTTTTCCGGTGGGGGCGGCAATAAGAATATTTTCATTTAACCTGTTTTTAAGAATACCTGCAAGGCTGGTTGTTTTGCCCGTTCCAGGACCGCCTGTTATTATGTGAAGTTTTTTTGCTTTTTCCAGCTCGTCAATTTTTTTAAGTATCCTCGCCTGATATATAAAGTATCTTTGTATATATAAATTTTCCCCGTCAAAAATCAAGGGGCGAAGGGATGTATCATCCCTTCCGGCAACGCAAGATGCCTTCAATTCTTCTTTTTCCAAAGGCTTGTCAATTTTAAGGCAGATGCTGCCTTTTTCAAGCTGTTCCAATAAATTATTTGTAAGGTCTTTTACAAGAGGCGAAACATTGTATTTGGTTTCAAGATATTCCAGTAATACGCTTTTAAGTTTTTCCATTAGACTGCCTCATTGAATTCAATTACTTTTGCGGCGGAGTTTCTGAATGTATCATCATGGGTTACAACGAAGGCCTGTTTTAAATATTGCGCCATCTTGGGTAAATTTTCCGAAAGCAATTGCCTTTTGCTTTGATCCATATTGTTGGTCGGCTCGTCTAAAATTATAAAGCCTGTGTTTCCAAACTCTTCTGATAATGCCAGCCGGACTGCTATTGCAAGGCAAATTTGCTCCCCGCCTGAAAGGTTTTCAAAATTGCATAAATAATCATTGTTTTTTAAATAAAGGCAATATTTTTCTTTTTCAGAACAGTTCCAAATAACGGATTCCCCCCTGTTTGTGATTCTGTTAAAATAATCCCCTGCGATAAAGGCAATGCGCTGCGCTCTTTTTTCAGCAACAATCCTGCCCAAATCCTTTAGATTATCTCTGAATATTTCCGTTAAATTTATTTTTTGCTGTAAAGTATCTATTGCAGAATTTAGTTGTAAAATATCTTTTTCTTTTTTCTTGTAATTTTCTATTTCTTTATTGGCTTGAACAATGTCCTTATTAATGCCTGTAATTTTAACAAGCAATTCATCTTTTTTTGCTGTTAATTCCTTTACATTTTTTTCATGGAATTCTAACTGTTCCAAAGAAAAATTTGTTCTAAGCTGCTGCAGTTCTTCTTGGAATGTTTTTACTTTTTCGTTTTCGTCTTGAATGTTTTTTATGAAGGCAGCAAGGCGGTTTTTCCTTTCCTCGTATTCCGATGCGGGTTTTGTATTTTCCAGGCATTTGTCGTAATCGCCTTGTAATGGGTTTAAGATATTTGTTTTTATAGTATTAATTTCGGTTTGTAATTTTTCTGCTTTTTCCGTATCAGTTTTTGCGGCTGTAATTTTTGGTTCTAATTCCAGCAGTTTATTTTTATATTCTATTATTGCTTTATTAATTTCATTTATTTCAATTAAACAGCCTTCTTTTGATTTTATTAACCGGGTTAATTCTTTATTAATATTTTCTGTTTGTTTTTTGCTTTCTGTAATTTTAGACGCAAGGTTTTCTATATCCCTTCCTGTTTTTATTGCTGAACTTTTTATATTTTCTATTGAATTTAATAATTCTTCGAAAGAAGATAATCCTGATTTTGTTATTTGTATATTTTCTTCCGCTTCAAATTGATTTTTTTTAATTTTGCAATTTTCCAGTAATTTAATATTATTATTAAAATTATTGCAATTATTTTCCCTTGCTATTCTTTTTTCATTGAAATTCATTTCTCTTTTGTCTAAATCTGAATAATTGTTTAACAATTCCCTGGTTTTTTTTTCTTGTTCTAGCAAGGTGTTTAAGCGTTTATTGAAATATTCGCTGTTTTCGCTCATATTCATGCAAGGGCAGTTTAAGATAGGGCAGTTTCCGCTACTTAATTCCTTTTCTGCCCTTTTCATTTCTGCAATGCCGGTATTTACCGAAGCTAAATCTTTTTTAAGGGATTCAGTGCTTTCTTTATCTTTTTTTAATTGTTCTTCTTCTTTAATGATTGTCTCAACAGGAATAATATTGTTTTTTAATGTTTCCTGTTCCTTTAAGATTCTCTTTTCTTCGATGTCATTAAGAGACTTATTTTTTGCAAGCTCTTCCAGTTTGGCCTTAACAGGCAATAATATATCAAGCTGCTCTTTAAAATTATGAATTTCATTTTCTTTTATGGTTTTTTCGCTGATAATTGCATCTGATTTTTCCTTTTCCCGTGTTAAATCCTCTTCTGCCTTAATAATTTTTTCAGCGATAGTTTTTAAATCATTTTCCTTAATGTCTTTTTCATTGCTACTTTTTAAAACTTGCTCTTTTATTTTTTGTTTTTCCACTGTTAGTTTTTCGTAAGCCTTAATTGCATTGCTGTATTGCTGGAATTCTTTTTCCAATAAATTGCTTTTTGTTTTTGCATCTGTATATTTTTCGTAAACATCTTTGTTTTTTTCCAGAAAGGTTTTGGATTCCTCTGAAGCAATAAAATCTTTATTCGCAATAATTTTATTTTCTTCGAGGGTTTTAATGCTGTTATTTGAATAATTGATTTCTGTTTCTTTTTTTTCAATCTGCTCTTTTAAATTAAGGCATTCTTTTAATTTGCTGTTTTGCGCTGAAAGATCATTTTCAGTGTTTTCTTGGTTGGTTTTTTCTTTTTTAAGAGATTCTTCCAGTTTTTCAAGTACCTCTTTTAAAACAATTATATCTTTTTGCTCTGCTTTTAGAGTGTTTTTTTCAATTTCTTTATTATTTTTATCAGCTTTATATTTTTTTTCATTTTGCTCCAGGATTTTTTGTTCAAGGGTTTTATAAATATCCGTTTCGAATAATAAGTTAAAAAGTTTTTCCCTTTCGCTTTGCCTCTGTAAAAAAATATCAATGAATTGGTTTTGTTTTGCGCAAATTACCGATTCAAAAAAAATGCCGGGGTTAATATCAATTTCAAAAATTTTACTTATTTGATTGTAAGCTTGATCAGAGCCTGTCCATGTTTGGCAAGAATCCAGGCTTGTTAATTTTATGGAAGGGCTGCCTCCAAACTTCCTTTCAATCTCATATTCTTTTTCATCATTTCCTGTAAAATTTAACTTTACATAGCCGGTTTTCTGCCCCTTGGATATAATGTCTTCGATATTCCCCCTTGGATCCGCCCTGAATAAGGCAAAACCAATGGCTTCCAAAACAGATGTTTTGCCGCTGCCGTTATTCCCAAGCAAAAGGTTTATGCCTTTATCAAAAGTTTGGCTGTAATCTTTGTGAATTCTGTAATTTTTTAATTCAACTTTATTAATTTTCATTTTTGCCCCCGATAACATTATTCAAGGCAGAGTCAAATATATCGCTTATATCATCTAGCCCGTCTTTTAGGGACTTTTTCATTTGTGAAAGGGCATTAGATGCAATAGATGCGGCTTTATTCCATGATTCCCATTTTTTTATTTGTTCAAGTTCTATTTCTTCAACGGAGGTGTTTTTTATTGAATTAGAGCCTGAACGCATATTATCCCTTAACAATTTTACAGAGGAATACAAAGCGCCTTTTTCCATTATTTGTTTTTCTGCCCATTTTAGATCAGGGATAAAATCTGCGCAGTTGGATTTTATTTCGACATTTACGATATCTTCTTTGGTAATTTCAAAGGAAGATAAAAAAACGGAAAATTCTTCCCTAAACTGCTCTGGATTTGCGGCATTAGCCGTAAATAATTTGTTTATGCAGTTTCTGGGATTCTGCTGAATAATTTTATGCTCTTTTGAATCAGTGTCAAAGACGATGGCGGTCTTTTTTTCCCTGTCTTCTCCCAAATCAAAATATTCAGGCGAGCCGGGTACAAAGAAAAAGGGCTGTGTATCCGGGTACATATTCAGTTTATGCCCGTGGCCTCCTGCAATATAAATAATATGATCTTTAAGCAAATCAAGAGCGGCATTATCTTTTAAAAACCCGCTTATAAAATCATTTTTTGACAATGCGGTATGGACAAGGACAATGCAGTTTTGAATATTGTTTTCCCCGCAGTAGCCTGCAAATTTAATTAATTCATCATCAACAGAGGCTCCGGGATACCCAAGCCCAAAGATATTTATGCCATTTATCGTAATAAAATGATAATCCCTTTCATTGTTTTCGTTAAATTGAACAAAGGGCCTTTGCAGTAATTTTTTATTTTCAAGATAGATAAGCCAGCTTTCGTCCTCTTTGTTTTTGTATATCAGGTCGTGATTTCCTTCGATAACAATTAAGTCAATATTGTTTTTTTTACATTTTTCTAAAAGTACTTCTGTTTTGCTTAATATAATGGGGTTAGATTCTTTTTTATCAAAAAAATCACCTGCAATAATAATTGCTTGCGCGTTATTTTCTATTGCCTGTTCTATTATACGGTCAAAAGCGCTGAAATAATCTTCAAAGCGTTTGTTTTTAAATTCATCCGAGCCAAAGTAAGGCTTTTTCCCTAAATGTGTATCGCTGCAATGTAAAAATTTCAATTATTGCCCCCAAAGAGTTTATCTGCCTCTTCAATTGATTCTAAAATATCTTCGGCAGCAGAAAAATAAATCCCATTAGCGCCGTCTTCTTCTGTAATGCCCCTGATAAAAATATAATATACCCCGCCGAAATTTTCCTTAAAATTAAAATTAACATGGGTTAATTCAAGCCAGCGTTTTAATGCTACTGCATAAATAAGGTATTGCAAATGGTATCCGTGCCGGCGCATGGCTTCTTCCATGCCATTATTTGAAAAATCATCAAGGCTGTTGGATTTCCAGTCTAAAATATAATACTTGTTATCATTGCCTAAAAAAACAAGGTCTAGGGCTCCTTTTATATAATCAGACGGAAGGCAGTCAATTTCAAACCCCTTGATTTTTTCTTTTAGTATACTGCTTAATTCCTGTAGATCAATATTTTCTGTACTCATAAAAAAATTAAGCTCAGAAATTCTATTGCCGGCATTTATATCGCATAAGCTGCCTGCTTCTCCCGGCAGTTGTTTTTTTAAAATTATTTTTACTTGATTTTCTACCCATGCTTTTCTGTAAGAGCCTTCCGGCGTATCACTGGAAAATTCCTTAAAGCCATCCAATTTATTATTTACCATATTTTGAATGTCATTTTCAGTTGCATTAAAATCAAGGTTTTCAAAAATATCATGCAGGAGAGTCCCCATCCTCTTTCCCGCAGGAATTTTATATTCTAAAGGAATTATATTATCCTTGTTATATGCTGTCTTATACTCTTCTTTTTGAAGAAACTGCTGTATTCCCGTAAAGCTGGTATTTTCCCAAGCCGGCTTTACAATAAAATTATCCGGCAGCTTTTCGGCGGTTTTTTCAGGGCTTGCATTTGTTTTAATTTTATTAAAAGAATAATCATTTCCATAAACCTGTTCTAAGGGTTCTATTAAAATATTGCCGCCTTGAATGTTTTGCCTTGAAAAATTTTCAAATATTTCCCTGCATATAGAATAGTATTTTTGGGAAATGCTGCCGTCTTTATTTTTTTTACAGGGGGAATAAGCAGTATATAACCTGTATTTTGCCCTGGTTAAAGCTACATATAAAAGCCTTGCCGCCTCTTCGTTTTCTTCTATGTTATGGAGCTTGCTTGCTTCTTTATTTTCCGCATGGTAGCTGATTATTTTTTCATTATTTTCGTGGTACATATAAACATTGGGAAAACGATGATCGTGCGTGTATCTGCTTATATCCGGCACAAAAACAATATTAAATTCCAGCCCTTTTGCCTTGTGTATCGTCATTATTTTAATGGCATCATCATCGGTACCGGGTCTTTCTTCGCTGTCTTCATCTGCGTAGCCTGAAGGCTTCTTGTTTAAACAAAGAGAAGCAAAGCGTTTATAAATTTTTTCCGGAACTTTTCCGTATTTAACTTCTTCCATGCAAAGCAGCTGTATCAGCTGGCGGATATTTGCAATATTTCCTGAGCCGTTTGGGTTAGCCGAAATATAAGCCCATAAATTTTGTTTTGACATAAAGTATTCAATAGAATACATTATGCCGTAGCGTGTCCAATTAATTTTTGCCTTGTGTAAGGTGCTTGCCCATTCCGTTATTAGTTTATCATTGATATTTTTTGGTTGGAAACCGCAATGTGTTAAAAGAGCCATAACAAATCTTATATTGCTGTTAAAACATATTGCATTCAGTAATATATTTAAAAAATTTGCCGTTACGCTGGAAAAAACGGATCTTCCTTTTACAATAGAAATTATATTTTCTTTAGCAAGTTTATTTTTATAATCCAGACAATCTTTATTGCTGTCAAGAAGTATAGCAATATCCTTAAGTTTTATTCTTCCTGTGCACAATAATCGTTTAATTTCAGAAATGACAGCATTTTGGACTTTCTTTTTAAAATCTCCTTTTTGTTCGTCATCGTCAGCCTTGCCTTCCCATATTACAAAAGGCGGATACTTGTTATCTGTTTCATTAAATGGAATTAAATCCGTTTTTCCACATTCAATTTTTCTGTAATCTATGCCTTCGCCCATCGCGCCTTTAAAAGCACAATTGTCAAAAAATGTATTTAAGGCGTGCAAAATATTTTTTTCGCTGCGGTAGTTTTTATTCATGGAAAATTGATTAAGGCCGGCAGATTCCCTTGCTTCCTTGTAGGCAAAAATGTCCCCGCCTCTAAACCTGTAAACAGCCTGTTTGGGATCCCCTATCATAAAAAAGGGCTTGCCTTTGAATAAATAATCAAATATTTCAAATTGAATTTTATCAGTATCCTGAAATTCATCTACCAGTATTGCCTTGTACCGCGTGTTAACTGCATTTTTTAGAATTTTATTTTTATCACGGATAATTGCCTTATGACAATTTTCGATCATGTCATCAAAATCCATAATTTTTAATCTTTTTTTCTCTAAGGATAATTTTTGATGAATTTCTTTAGACAATTTATACGCAATTGCATACTTAAATTTCTTCTCTGCTCCTTTTACGGAGTTTTTAAGGTCATTTAACGAAAGCTCGTAATCTTCGCCCTCAATTATTACGCCGGGATGGTTTAAAACAGCATTTATGGATTTTTTTAAATCATCGGGGCTTAATTCAACTTTCTCGTTAAGGTTTTTAATATTTTTACGCCAAAAATCTGCAATAACCCTGTCCTGAATTTCGCTTGTATCCGTAACAACTTCTCTTTCTTCAAAATTTCCAGTTTCAAAGGAAAATTCGCTTAACAATCTTTTGCAAAACCCATGTATTGTATATATGGGAATTTCATCCAGCCTAGCTATAGCATCCAGTAAAGCAGCTTCTTTAATTTTTGCATTTTCTTTTTTTGCCCGTTTTATTATAGCGGTTAAATCGTTATCTTCGGCTGATCCGTTTTTCCATATATCGTAAGCTTCAAGTAATTTTTCTGAAGTTTTTTTTCTAAGATCCGCCATCGCTGCTTCTGTAAAGGTTATCATAACAATTTTTTCTATTGTAATATTTTTTTCCAAAAGCAGTCGGAGTACTATAAGCCCTATTGTGTATGTTTTACCCGTGCCTGCGCTTGCTTCAATAAGAACTTTTTCATTTAACGGCAATTCAAGGACATTAAGCTGTTTCATTAACTGTCAACCTCCTTGCCGTTATAATTTTCAAAAAGCAGGCAGGAACATTCAATGAATCTTTCTTCTATGTGTAAATCCTTAAAGGAATCGGCGTTTTCGAGAATCATTTTGTCATAAAGAGTATAACGTTCAATTTTTTCCCAAGCGTTTGAGAGCCTTTTTTCACGTGAAAATTCTGTTTTTTTGCCTTTGTTAAAAAGATACTCCCATGCGGCGCACGGAAAAACCGGCTGCATTTTTGTTTTAAGCCTATCTGCCAGCGATTGCAAGGGGCTTATATATTTTTCACAATTTTCTTTTGATAATCCGGGCAGCCTTATATGATTGTCCAATAATATTAATTCCGAAACAGTATTTTCTTTTGATAAATTAATCTCTATATGATTAAGCCAATGCCAGAGCCTGTATTTCCCCTTGTCTTTGCTAGGCTTGATAAAAACTATAGTTTGCGGGTTTTTCTCTAATGCTTTTTTCCTTTTTTCCTTTAACAAGTTTATAAATTCAATTTTATTTTCTATAATTCCGTCTGCATAGTTTCCGCTTGGCAGTTCGCCCCTGTGCCTTGCAATCAATATTTTTTCATTGTAATTTTCGTTGTTTAAAATTAAGTCCGCAAGTTTCCATTTCTCAAGGTCATTTTCTAAAATAAAAGGTTCGGTATTGCCTAAAAGATTAATGTCTTCGGGCAGTTTTATTGTACAAACGGTATTTAAGAAATATTTTGCGGCAGAATTTAAAATTCTGTATAAATCATCAGCCGAATAAATTTCTTCAGTATCACTATTGGTTATTTCCCATTCCCATAAGGATTTTCCCCTGTTTATAATTGTATCCATGTCAATTATTTGCCATCTATTGTCAAAGGTTTTCAGTTCTCCGTTAAAATATCTGTCAGAAAAAGGCTGTAATGGATGTTTGACAATTAAATTTTCGTTATTATTTATATTGATATCGTATTGCTCATCAAGGTTCTTTAGAAGAATGGAAACAAGGCTGGAAGGCTCAAGCCCGTCCAGGGTTTTTTCATTCTGCCCAATCCAGCTTATGTAAAGTTGGTCTTTCGCGCTGCAGATTGTCTCTAAGAACATAAGCCGGTCTTCATTGGCATTATCTTTATCGCCTGGAAGGTATTCTTTCATAAGGCTGATTTCCCTGTTCAAAGACTTTCGGGGAAATTCCCCGCTGTTCATTCCTATACAGCAGATAAGCTTAAAGGGAACTGCCCTGATTGTTTCAAAGTTGGAAAAGGAAATTTTGCCGCTTAGAGAATAAGAAGATTTTGTTTTTGCTTCCATTTTTTTTAACAAGGCAGTTTTTAAAACAGAAAATTCAAAAGAATAATTTGTATTGCCGACAAAACCTATAAGCATCTCCTTTTTAAGGGAATCCCATACAGAAATAATTTTTTGATACGGATTGTCTTTATCTTCGTTAAAATCAGTTTCGTCAGTGCCGAAAAAAGCCGTCAGAATTTCCCTAAAAAAATAATCCCAATCATCAATTGTTTTTTTCTCGCGGCTTTCTGTTTCAAAGCGTTTCAAAGCCCTTATAAAATAAAAAAAATCCCCAAAAACAAAAGCTGTGTTTCCTTCGATATCGGGGTAGCAATAATTATATTCATTATCGGAAAAACCATTATCCGAAATTGTAAAAAAACCTGCCGACAATTGTTCAAAGCCGCTCTCGAAAGAATAATTTGGCATTGTATCAGTTTTATCAAGCCCCCGGCGTATTGCATTTTCCTTTACCCATTTTGCAAGGCGTTCATAGCTGGATGCATCCAATTCTCTTTCCTGCACATACATTGAATATTCAAAAAGGGAAAAAACATCATCGGCTTCGTAGTCGCTGTCTGCAAGTGAAAACAGCATATTTAACAGTTGAAAAGTTTTATCGGATTTCTTTACATTGCGGTCTGTAATTCTATATGGAATACCTTTCCTTGAAAATACGGTTTCTATTGCATTTGCATAAGTTTCTATATCGGGTGATACCACAGCAATATCAGCCGGAGTAAGATTTTGATTTTTTATAAATAAATTTAAGATAAAATCACTTAAAACTTCTATTTCTCTTAATACGGAAAAACAACTGTTAAAAACAAGCGATTCATCTTTAAGGCAGTTTTCTTTTTCACCTCTGTCGTTTGCAATATACGACTGAATTTTTGAAAGCAATGTCTGGGGCTGCCCTGCCTCTGAATTATCATCAATCAAAGAATCTTCAATAGCATCTTCTATTTCAAGAATTTGCTCAAAAAGGATTTGCGAGGCTCTTCCCAAATTTGCCGTCAGCCTGTTGCCCAGATCCCAGTATAAAAACTTCTCATCAATGATTTTGTTGTTTTCCCATGCTTTTTTTCTTAATGCGGCAATTTTTTTATCACTGACAGAGTCTCCTGTATATTCTTTGCTTGTCTGGAAAAGGTATAATCTTACTTTGGCTCCTGCTCTTGACAAATGCTGCAATGCAGATAATTGAAGGGGGACCAAAGACTGCGGCGCAAAAATAAAAATTTGCCTTGGCAAAAATAATTTATTGCTTTTGCCGGTTTCAAGCCTGTCAATTAAAAAAGAATAAAGCTGTGAAATGTCCTGTTCATTTTTGTTAATATTTTTTAATTTAAGCCAAAGTTCCCTCTGCATTTTTTCGTTATTAATAAAATTATCATCACTGTCTTTTATGCTGTAGGCTTCTCCCTTGTTCCATTTTTCTATTAAGGCCGGCCTGTAAATCTGATAGGCCGAAAAAAGTGATGCCAATTCACTTGCAAAAAAAAAGGTTTTTTCCTCGCCTTCAAGCAGGCGGTAGACAGCCCATGTTAAATTATCCTTGTTATAAGGGTTTTCTTTTTCGTCTTTTTTTTCAGGCGACAGATTATATGCGCACTGCATTAAAAGCCCGGCAAGGGGCTTAAAGGGCAGGGCAGTCCATATTTTGTATTTATCAACACATAATTTTTGAAGATATTCCTGCAGCCCTTTTGATTCGCATACAATAAAACTGCCCCCTGTTAAAAAAGAACTTTTGCCTGAGCCCGCAGAAAAATTGTCTTTAGATAAAACATCCTCAAGGAATTTATCCGCAAGGGTTTTTATACAGGTATTTTTATAGATATGCATTATTGTTCAGGTTTTATAGTATTATATTTCTATTGAAATAAGCAACAGGGCTAAGCTTTTGCAGGAGAAAGCCCCGGTAAATCCCATTCTTTGGGAATTTTTACGGGGCTGCCTGTTTTTGCATCTACAAATGCCCAGGTAACTTTTGCTTTGGCAAGAATTTCTTCCTTGCAGCAGATTTCCTGGGCAATTGTCCCGCTTACAGCCCCTTTTTTTACAGGCCATGATTTTATGATAAGAACATCATCTATAATTGCCGGTTTTTTATAATCAATTTCTATGCGTGCAATAAATACCCCGTAGCCCTTGTTCACGGCTTCCTTGTAATCAAACCCTATATCCCTTAAATATTCGTAACGGGCATATTCCAGGTAATTTAGATAGTTTGCATTATTCACATGACCGTAACTGTCACATTCGTATGTGCGAACTGTTAGCGAACATTTACTTATCAATTTTAAACATCCCCGCGCTTAATTTTTTTTGTAGTAGTCATTTCCATTGCTTTATCAAGGATTATTGTTCTTTGTATCCTTTGGTAAGGCAGAAGCCGCTTGTTTACATCGGAAATGATTTTTTCTATAAGGTCTTTCATCTGCTCAGGAGCGGGGGCATTGCCGGTTCCGTCCTTAAATTCATGGTTGGGATATACAAGCGCTTCAATTTCTTCGGTCTTGTTTTTCTTATCAGACACAAAGCCGCGCAGCATTATCTGTTCAATTTCTTCAAAGAGCTGGAATTCATTTTCAATTTCCTCGGGATAGACATTTTTGCCTCCTTCGGTAACAATAACATTTTTTGCCCTGCCTGTAAGGTACAGGTAATTTTCCTTGTCCATGTAACCTAAGTCGCCTGTTTTAAAGTATCCGTCTTCTGTAAATGATTCGGCTGTTTCTTTAGGCATATTATAGTAGCCCTGCATAACCATCGGCCCCTTTACAATTACTTCCCCGATTCCCCTTTCATCCGGATTTAAAATTTTCATATCAACCATTGGCAAAGTGCGGCCTACGCTGGTTACTTTATAATGTTCTTTTGGATTAAGGTTAATTATAGGCGAAGTTTCTGTAAGGCCGTAGCCCTGAACAAAATCTATACCCAGTTGATTGTATTTTTTGAAAATGCTTGGAGCAAGAGGCCCACCGCCTGAAATACAAATCCTTATTGATTTTAAACTTGCCTTTTCAAGAATAAAGCCAAACATTTTTTTACCGGGGTTTGCCCTGAATACTTTTTTTATACACCCGGAGATACTCATTAAAAATGAAATTATTCCGTAAACAACAGGGCCCTTAGCTTTAAGCCCGCGGATGATGCCTGCTAAAACTTTATTAAACAGCATCGGCACGCCCAAGAGCATTGTGATTTGCCCTTCTTTAAGTTCTTTAAGTATCTGTGTTGTTACCATCCGTTTGCCAAAAACAAGTTCCGCTCCAACGGAAATTGTTTCGATAAATACGGCAAGCATTGTATAGGAGTGGTGAATTGGAAGTATCGCATAAAAAACGTCCGTATAATAAAGTGTAAGCGGCGTCCCCTGAGCCATATAACAATCCGTTACCAGATTTGAATGACTTAGCATTACGCCCTTGGGATTGCCTGTAGTGCCGGAAGTAAAAAGAATTGCCGCCATATCGGATTCAACAGATTGTTCTATCTCGGCAGCAGGGCCGTCCAGTTTGTATATATAGGTTCCAATCCCATCTTTTAGAGAGATTATTTCTGTAAGATTGCCGGGCGAATCAATAAAATATTGATATTTTTCTTCATCGACAAATAAAATTTTAGCGCCCGATGTTTTTAAAAGAAGATCGATTTCATCATTTTTTAATTGATAGTCAATAGGCACTACCACTGCCCCGGCAAATAAAATTCCAAGGTAAGCAATTGCCCATTCCGGCGCATTTTTCCCGGTTACTGCAACACGGTCGCCTTTTCTTATTCCCTTGCTATATAAGTAGCGCGCTACGGCTTCAATCAGGTTTAAGGATTCGGTATAGTTAAGGCTGATCCTGCCAGGCTCAAAAACTGTAAAACACAGCCGTTCGGGGTAACGTGATACAGTAATTCTAAACATTTCCGGAAGTGTAGGCCACTCCCCGTTAAAAGATTTTCCTCTGTAGTCATCTAAAAATGCCCAGGGTTTTGTGTAAGGTAAGCTCATATAAAAATCTCCTCGTAATTAGACACAGGTAATTTGTTTTGGTTGCAGACAATACATACAATATAACAAACAAAACACGCGTTGGCAATATGTACGATTGAATTTTCCCTGGAATTGTGTTATACTACTGTTGAATAGCAATAACTGGGTTGAGTTTTTTTAGAGGTGTATATGTCAAAAGCAAGATTTTTTTCTGTGCTAAGTTTAAATCTCTTTTTTATCATTCTCGCACTTGTATTTTTCGGCTCATGCCCAGATCCTATTAAACCTATTAAGCCGCTGCCTCTCTTAAAAATCGATATAGCGGAAATACAGGGCATACCTGCCCCGGCAGCCGGAGGATTCTCTGCCAGAGTAATAGCTGAAACCGAACAGTATACCGGTACTGTGGAATGGTCGCCTGAGGTGACCGGAGCCTTTGCCATTGAAACAGAGTATACGGCAATTATCACCCTGACGGCAAAAGACGGCTATACATTTAAAGATGTGACAGAAAACTTCTTTACCGTTGACGGAGCGGATGCAACTAATGCCGAAGACTCTGGCGAGATATTTGCCGTTTTTCCGGCAACCGGTTCGGTGGCAAACCTAACAATAACGGTAATCGGCGAGACTAACCTTTTAACACCGATTTCTGCCTGTACTTTTACCGTTGCGGTCGGGGGATTTTTCAATGATGCTCATGCGGTTGATGCGGGGCTTCTTATAACTCCGGTATTAGGATTGTCATTTAGCGGTTATAACACAATCGGAAACGCGGCAGACGGTGTTAAAACTTTTGCTTTTGCTATAAACTTTGATGAGTCTCAGGTGTTTGATATCGGCACTGTAGATATTACCATTAACGGTCTTGCTAATATTCCTGCCATGTACACTTATTCCGGCGGAGAGCAAACTATAAGCATCAGTGCCTTTGACGGGCAGGATATGTCCCGCGCCATACCAGTTATGCAAGGCAACATCACAGCCTTCAACGAATACGCCAATACAACAGAAGGGCTTAAACTGCACTATAAGCTGACGGAAAATGTTGTTCTGACTCCGCCTGCATCGGGGGGCAGCAACTGGACGGCAATAGGGGCTGGCAATAAAAATTTTACCGGCAGTTTTGACGGGCAGAACTACACCATCTCAAACCTTACTATTAATACTAATACCTTATACTCAGTTGGAATGTTTGGGGTAGTCTCCATGAATGCTGTCATTAAAAATCTCGGGTTGGAAAATGGCAGCGTTATTGGTGTCAGATACGGGACTGCCGGCGGTATAGTAGGAACAATTGCCGATGGAACAATTACAGTACAGAATTGTTATTTCACTGGCAGTGTTGCCGGAGCAAATTACGCCGGCGGAGTGGCGGGAGTATTATCTACGGAAAATATATATAGAAGTATTGTTGAAAACTGCTATTTCGTTGGTACAGTTTCCGGGGCAATTTCAGGCGGAATAGTGGGAAATAACAATTTTGGCATAATACAGAACTGCTACTCTGCCGCTAATGTCAGCAGCATAAGTAATTCCGGTGCTGCAGGCGGTATAGCGGGGAATAATAAAAACAGCGGTATGTCTTTTATTTTTCCATCGTATGGAGGCATTGTACAGAACTGTTACGCTACTGGTAATGTCTTTAGCGAAAACATGGGCGGCGGTGTAATTGGGGCTAACGAATTTACCGTTCGTAATTCCATTGCGCTTAACCAGAGCATAGTCGGCATGGCAAGCGAGGTTAATATGACAGGGCGCGTTTTTGG
>Ga0099364_10007112_pt1 | contig 16081 bp, 15 predicted proteins | sample TergutTh196P3_FD_73070 | JGI IMG/M metagenome (GOLD analysis project Ga0099364, IMG submission 73070) | Microcerotermes parvus P3 segment gut microbial communities from Pointe-Noire, Republic of the Congo - Th196 P3 | ecosystem: Host-associated > Arthropoda: Insects > Digestive system > Gut ...
TCCGGAAAAACTTGAGGATGAAAGAGGTTTTTTTGCGCGCTGCTTTTGTCTAAATGAGCTTTCCGCAATAGGCGCAGAGTTTAATTGCGTTCAAATCAACCTTTCGCACAATTTAAAAATCGGCTCCTTGCGTGGTATGCATTGGCAATCAGCACCCTATGCCGAGGCAAAAATCGTTCAATGCACTAAAGGTGAAATATTTGATGTTATTGTCGATTTACGAAAAGAATCTTCCACCTATGGGCTTTGGGAGTCATTTAACTTAAGCCGTGATAATAGAAATGCCCTGTACATACCTAAAGGATTTGCTCACGGATACCAAACACTGGCAGACGATTCAGACGTACTTTATTTGGTAGACGAGTTCTACCACCCCGAAGCTGCGTGTACGTTTAATTATTTGGATAAGTCGATCGGTATTGACTGGCCTGATTGCGATAACCGTACTATATCACAAAAAGACTTGGAGGCTACAGACCTATGCGAGATGTTGTCGTAACGGGAGCGAGCGGGTTTATTGGTTCACATTTAGTGCATAAGTTGTCGGCTGCCGGCGTCAGCGTTTGGGCGGTTTGTGAGCCGGGATCAGGCAATACGGATAGAATCGCGAGTTGTTGCGGCGTTAGGATAATAGAATGTGATCTTGTGAGTACGGCAGGAGGATTGGCCGATTTGATAGACGGGCCGGTGGACGTTGTTTTCCATCTGGCATGGAAAAATGCATCCGGGATATCGCGCGCCGACCTTGCCTCACAAGCAGACAATATCTCAATCGCAGTCAATGTCATTTCATTGGCAAGAAAAAAAGAATGTGCAAAAGTAGTTGTCACAGGCACGGTATATGAAAACCTATGCGAGCAGATAGAAGGCGGGAAAAAATACTACCCGATTTCCTACTACATACTGACAAAAAGATACGTGAGGGCCATGTTCGGTCAATTTAGCCTTCAAACAGGCACTGACATGGTTTACTTGACGCTTTGCCACCCAATAGGCAAATTCAATAAAACAGACCAACTGATTGCACGGCTAGTGCAGGATTTGCGGACTGAAAAACGCTGCATATTTGGTTCGGGTAAGACTTATTTTGATGTTATTGCTGCTGAAGATATGGCAAATGCGTTGTTCCTAGCCGCTAAGAACGAAACCACGAAAGGGAGTTACTTCGTAGGTAGCGGTGCGCCGAAGCGATTGCGGCAATACATTGAGAATGTGCGTGACATCATAAAACCCGGAGCTGCATTGAATTTCGACGAGATGGGCGACGATGGGGTTGATTTAGAAAGAGAATGGCTTGATTGCAGCGAGTTTTGCCGAGAGACAGGCTTTATTCCGCAAATCAGCTTTGAAGAGGCGGTTCGCCGCACTGCAAGCTGGGTAGAAACGAGTACAATGTCGCCTGATTTTGGAGAGAATGATGGACAAGAATAATCAATTTGCAATTGAAAGAACAGAAGAAGCGCAACGCATGGCACAAGACACAGGCTTACAGCGAAAATCGTTAGATTGGATAGTTCACGCTGATCGATACAAATATATGTACAACTACTCTTGGATGGGGCGGCCGATAATTAAGTTCCCAAACGATATTATTGCAATGCAGGAGTTAATTTGGAAAGTAAAGCCCAACCTTATTATAGAAACCGGCATAGCCCACGGAGGAAGCCTTGTCTTTTCCGCCTCAATGCTGGAACTCATAGGGCAAGGCATAGTCGTTGGGATTGATGTGGACATTCGTGAACATAACCGCAAAGCCATTGAAGGGCATCCTATGTATAAAAGGATTAGAATGATTGAAGGTTCGTCAACAGATAGTAGTGTCGTTGAACAGGTTGCTGAACTGGCAAAACACAGCAAAAGGGTCATGGTCTTCTTGGATTCCTTGCATACGCATGAGCATGTGCTGGCAGAGATGAACATCTACGCGCCGTTTGTAAGCGTAGGTTCATACATGATAGTCGCCGATACTTTTGTTGAATTCTTCCCAAAGGGATATTATAAAGATCGCCCGTGGGATGTCGGCAATAATCCGCATACTGCCGTACAAGAGTTTATGAAAGAAAACGACGATTTTACCATTGATAAAGAAATAATGAACAAGCTTTGCATAACAGAAGCATTTGACGGATACTTGCTGCGAGTGAAATGAGGTACCCTTAATTTGAAAAAACTAGCCATCAACGGCGGGACACCCGTCAGAAACGCCAAAATCCACTATGGCCGCCAGCATATTGACGACGCTGACATACAGGCAGTTGTAGAAACGCTCAAGAGCGACCTAATAACCCAAGGTCCCAAAACAGCCGAGTTTGAGAAAGCTCTTTGCGAATTCACAAGCGCAAAACACGCGGTAGTTTTGGCGAATGGAACCGCGGCTTTGCATCTTGCCTGTTTGAGCGCGGGTATTGGCGTAGGCGATGAGGTCATTACAACCCCCATAACCTTCGCAGCATCCGCGAATTGTGTACTGTATTGCGGCGGCAGACCTGTTTTTGCCGACATCAATCCGCACACATACAACATCTCGCCGCAAAGCATACGCGATAAAATCACTGCTAAAACCAAGGCGATCATTGCAGTAGACTTTGCGGGACAGGCAGTGGAGCTTCATGAAATAACAAATATCTGCAAAGAGCATAACTTAATCCTGATTGAAGATGCCGCACACTCTATAGGTACAAAGTACAACGGGGTTCCGGTCGGCAACATAGCCGATATGACTACCTTTAGCTTTCATCCCGTGAAAACCATAACAGGCGGCGAGGGCGGCGCTATTACGACAAACGATGATGATTTATTCAAAACGCTATCGTTGCTGAGAACCCATGGCATAACTAGGGACATTGAGTTAATGAAGAATGTGAGCGATGGTCCTTGGTACTATGAGCAGCTTGACTTAGGGTACAACTACAGGATTACGGATTTTCAGTCAGCGTTGCTTATTAGTCAGCTACAGAAACTCCCTGCCTTCGCAAAACGAAGAAAAGAGATTGTCGCTCTATATAACGAAGCATTTTCGGAGATTCCGGAAATTATTCTGCAAAAAAACATCCAAGAGTCTGATACAACAGCGCATTTGTATATCATTCAATTGGATTTGGAAAAACTTACCGCAGGTCGAAAAGAGATATTTGACGCTTTATGCGCTGAAAATGCAGTTCCCAACGTGCATTACATCCCTGTTTATTACCATCCGTATTATCAAAAACTTGGATATCAAAGAGGATTATGCCCAAACGCTGAAACACTGTATGAACGAGTATTGAGCCTTCCGTTGTACTATTCGCTGACGGATGATGATGTGATGGATGTCATTGCGGCGGTCAGGAAAGTGATAGATTATTTCAGAAGCCAAGAGATGCATAAGTACAAATAATTATAATTAAAATGCAACTATCATGAAAAAAGGGAGTTTTGCTTGAGATGAGTATGATTATGAAGTTAGCTAACTATCATAGTTACTTGAAGTATGTGAAAATATACCAAAAAAAGTATTTTTCGGATCATTCGCACGACTGGGAAACGATGTATCGGAACATAGGTAAGTTCGCTGGTCATCCTTTGATTAAAGCGGACGAAGTACATAGGAAAATACATGATAGTATAATTTCTGGTAACCCATTTATGTATGGACGATTTGGTTCCATTGAAATAGCCGTTATTGGATTTTGGCTTGCAAATGACAAAGCACGTCTTAGTAAACACTTCAATATGCTATGTAACAACGCTGGATTTTTTCCATTTAACATTGAGTTGATACCTAAGTTTGTTGATATAATGATCGACTCAATGGGGAACATAGATTATCAAGGTGTTTTTGCCTATGTACAAACAGAAAGCTACTGCGTAAGACGATGTATGCCTGCTTCAGTCATAACATCTCCATTTCCCTATATACAGCCGTGGTATACAGAACATCCGTGGACAAGAGCGCTCAAGGGTAAGAAAGTGCTAATTATCCATCCCTTTGAAGAGACAATTCGCAGTCAATATACAAAACGGCATCTTTTGTTCGGAAATCAGGACATCCTGCCTGAGTTTGAATTACGGACACTAAAAGCAGTCCAGTCAATAGGTGGGGGATGTACTCAAAGGTTTGCGGATTGGTTTGAAGCATTAGAATACATGCATCTTCAGTCTAGGAGACTTGATTTTGACGTTGCGATAATCGGTTGCGGTGCCTATGGGTATCCTCTTGCTGCGAAAATTAAAGCAGATGGAAAACAAGCAATTAATATGTCAGGAGCTACGCAGCTATTGTTTGGAATAAAAGGGAAAGCATGGGAAAGACCCGGTGCAGTTAATGACACAGTACGCGCACTTTTTAACGAACATTGGGTGCGTCCTTCTGCTGAAGAGACACCCACAGTCGCAGATACAGTCGATGGCGGCGCTTATTGGTAACAAACGAAATTTCACTGCAGCGATTAGTGTAGCAATAGTAATGCACCAAAGAATGCGCGTTGTTTAACCTTGCACAAGAAAACCGAGAACTAATGCAAAACGAACAGAGGAGTGCCAAGAATGCATGAATATCCGTTGATCAGCATTATTATTTCAAGCTATAGACAAATGCATTTCATCTTCTTAGCAATTGACTCTGTTTTGAAACAAGACTATCCCAATATTGAGTTGATAGTAACTGACGATGGAACTGATGATTTTAATATTACCGATGTCAAGCATTATATTGAGTGCAACAATCGCGGAAATATTTCAAGAATCAAAGTACTCAAAAATTCGGTCAATGTCGGGACGGTCAAGAATTTAAACGGTGCTTTAGCTGTCGTTGAGGGTAAGTATGTTATGTTTTTAGACGGGGACGATTTGCATGCCGCACAATGCATATCGAAGGCAGCGGATTTTATGGAATCTAACAGGCATTACTTTGTTGCGGCTGGGCATGTTATCCTTTTTAATGACGGTGAAGACATTCTTACCCTTAAGATCATAAAAGATGCGACGTTGCATGACAAGCTTGGCATGGAGTCACACGACAGATATGTTTACATGTGCAAAAAAGTTTGCTTACCCACATTGGTGCGCATATTTTCAAACGAGAATTCTTCGACACAGAATGATTTTTTGACGAGCGTTACAGACTGTACCAAGACAGGCCTATGCTTCTTCGCATTGCACGACAAGGCTACCGCGTAGGGTACGTCTATTCTGTTCAGTATTATTGTAGGCGAAATGTCTGTGTCAGCACGGGCGGAAATATTCATCTTGCTTATGATATCAAAATGCTGGCTGAATATGAATACTGGCCTAACGTAGATTTATTGGGTAAGCGGTTTTGCAAGCGGTATCAAAATAAACAAGCATGGAGATATATCAAATGGACGACATCAGAGAGTTTATTGTCAATTACGTTGAGCGTACAGGCAAGCTACCCGAAGGGGTTGATCTGGATTCTTTTAACTTTGTGCAAAGCGGGCATATCGATTCCATTGGTTTGTTCAAGTTTATTATAGATTTGGAGGAAAAGTTTGACATCGAAATTACCGATGACGAACTACTCCTGCCTCAAATATTGACTATTGGAGGGCTTGCCGCTTTTATTTCCGAGAAAAGGGGCGCTCGGCATAATGGATAGATTCTGTGAGGTTATTGAAAGCCTGCCAATTGAAAAGGGCGAAATCCTTGATGTAGCGTCCGACATGTTCCCGATAATAATTAGCTGCCGTCGAAAAAAGGAAAAGTTTGACCCTGACAGATTAATTGACTCGCTACAGCAAAAGGTAGGCAAAGACGGCACGGTTCTTATCAGGGTATGGAACTGGGATTTCTGTCACGGCACCCCTTTCAGCATAAAAGAAACACCCAGCAGGGTCGGGGCTTTGGGAAATGTAGCGCTTGCGAGGGGCGACTTCAAAAGGACGCAGCATCCGCTGTATTCCTATATGGTCTGGGGCAAGCACCAAGAAGAGCTTTGCGCTATGCAGAACACCAACGCTTGGGGAGCTGATTCCACATTTGCCTTTGTTTCAAGAAATCGAGGAAAGCAGCTTTGTTTAGGCGCCACCATGCTTAACTCATTTACCTACAATCACTACGTTGAAGAGCATGTCGGGGTGATTTATCGCTACTCCAAGGATTTTACGGGAACTTATATCGATGGGAGCGGAAACGAATCTGTCAGGACTTATCAAATGTTTGTGCGAAATCTTGATATGGATGTAGTGCCATTGGGGGGAGATGACCTTATCCCTAAGTATTTGGACGCTGGTGTGCTGAACTCCTTAGATTTTAACGAGGTTCATGTCTCGGTTGCGGATATAAAGGGTACATTCCCGTTTATTACTGACGACATTATCAATAATCGAAGCAGAAGCCTTTGCACATTCATCGGTCAAGAAGATGACGATTACGAATATAGAGCGTTTAAAGCAAGGAGAGAGTATGGCGGTGTTTTATAGCGAGAACGTTTTGCAAATAAGAGATATCTATAATCGCTTACAAGATGAAATGTCAGTGAAGATTTTTGAAAACAGGCTACTTTATTCATTGACTGGAGATATGAAGTATATTGACTCGATTGCCCCCCCGCTCCGAGACGAATCTATTTCCTATTACAGTCAATTTCATAATATTGTGGTTTATGGCGCAGGCCATATGGGGATGTATTTTGCTCTATTGTGTGGGGATTCGGTAAAGATTTCAGCTTTTTGCGATAAGGATAAGACAAAGCATCGCACTGCACGCCACGGATACCCTGTCATATCTCTGGAAGAGCTGAAAGAAAATTACATTAGCAGCACTATAGCAATATCGATTACGGATGATAAGGCAGTCTCGGAAATTAAGAATGAATTGCAAAGCATGGGATTTAACGAAAACCAAATACTCTCGCTAAAAGACAGGCTGGACGATACGTTCCCGCAAAAGCAGTACTTTGACAAAGACATACTAAACCTGAAAGATGGCGAGATTTTTGTCGATGGAGGATGCTTCGACTTTGGTACATGCTCTGATTTTGTTAAGCATTGCGGTGGCAGCTATCGGAAAATCATAGCCTTTGAGCCTAGTCCGAATCAGTATTCGGCTTGCGTCAATAATTCCAAAAACTACAGAGATATCAGTATTTACCCCTATGCTCTTTGGAATAAGAACACAGAATTGAATTTTGATAATCACGATGGCAGCAATGCCAGTGTTTCGTGTGATTCATCGGATTCTATTAGCGTTAAGGCAGTAATGCTTGACGACATATTAAATAGTGAGAAAGCTACGTTTATTAAACTTGATGTAGAAGGCGCAGAGTTAAACGCATTAATGGGCGCAGAACAAACCATCAGAAACTACCATCCAAAGCTTGCTATATGCGTGTACCATAAACCGGAGGACATATGGGAAATCCCAGCGTATATCTTATCGTTGCATGACGATTATAAATTCTATCTGAGACATTATTCATTCAATATGGACGAAACCGTGCTTTATGCTGTTTAAGAGAGGACCTTAACATATGAACTTAGCCACAATATTTTCCGAAAACGCAAAAAAGCATCCTGAAAAAGCAGCGGTTTACAATGAGGGAGACAGTATTTCCTATGCCGAGTTGAAGACGCTGGTAAATAAAATGTCACGCATTTTTGCGGATAACGGCGTTGCTTACAGAGACCATGTCGGGGTGCTGCTGCATAATGAGATTACATTTATTGTGGCAATGCTGGCATGCGCCAATCTCGGAGCGGCGATGGTTCCGCTCAGCCCTGTATTGCCCGTGCCGTCCATGCTTCGCTCATTTTCTGCGGCGGACGTGAAACATGTAGTCGGCGCGAAATCGTTTTTTGAAGACGGGGCCGCTTCTCCTAAGCATTTTCCGGGTATGCGCCTATGCGCTGACGGCAAGGCTGATGGGGCTTTGTCGCTTCCTGAACTGTACGCAAAAGCAGACAGCACTTTTATTGTGCCATATGAGGTTTATGGGGACGAACCTTATATATTAACCATGACTTCCGGCTCGACCGGGAATCCGAAACCAATTGTACTGACACAAAAAAACAAGTATGACCGAGCGATGGCGGCAATAGGCTTATACGGCGTCACTTCGGACGACAGGGTTTTGGCGGCCACCCCGCTGTATCATTCGCTTGCGGAGAGGCTTGTCCTGATTCCATTGTTGATTGGCGGCACCTCGATCCTGATGTCGAGATATACGGCTGAGTTGTGGTTAAAGCAAGTAAAAGAGCGGTCGGTGACATTCACGATTGCCGTCTCATCCCAGCTTGCGCAAATCGCGGAACTGCTTTCCAGCCCTTTCAGTCCTGAGATATCATCCCTCCGCTGCTTGGTATCATCCTCCGCGCTGTTAGAGCCGCACATCAAAACAGAGCTGCTCGCTAAACTGAACTGCGAAATACATGAGTGCTACGGCACCTCTGAAGTTGCCATCGCAACAAACCTGAACATGGCGGACGCTGGAAAATCCCTTCATTCCGTCGGGAAAGCAATACCGAATGTTGAAGTTCGCGTCATGCGGGAAAACGGAACATGCGCAGATGCCATGGAAATAGGCGAAATCCAGTGCAAAACGCCTATGCTGTTCGGCGGTTATTATAAACAGCCGGAAAACACGGCAGCCTCTATGCAGGATGGTTTTTTCCGCACAGGCGATTTGGGATATGTCGATGGGGAAGGTTATTTGTACTACTCGGGACGTAGCAAGGACATAATTATAACAGGCGCGGTGAATGTATACCCCATAGATATTGAGGAAGCCGCAGCCAAGCTTGACACAGTGGCCGAATGCGCTGCTTTTTCGCTCCCTGACGACAGGCTGGGAGAGCTTGTTGCTTTAGCGGTAGTGCCTAAAAACAAAACAGATTTCAACCTGCGCAGCTTAAAGCATCATTGCGCGAGATACTTGTCGGACTACCAAATCCCAAGAAAGTATTTTGTCATTGACGAGCTGCCCAAAAACGCCATGGGGAAAGTGATGAAGCGCAAACTGGTCGAAGCGCTTTCCGAACCGCAAAACATTGCTGTTAAGCGGACAACTGCAAGGCGGCCGCTCAAAATCGGTTTTGTAGGCGGCGGTATCAGTTCAGCAATAGGTTATGCCCATGCAGCAGCCTGCGGGATGGACAGGCTATTCGTGATTGAATCAGGGAGCTTCAGCCGAAACGAAGAGACAAATTTCGATTCCGCAGAAATATACAATGTAGGTAAAGAGAATGTGTACAGCGCATGGAGCGATATGCTTGCACAGAAGGGGAATGGTCTTGACGCAATCGCGGTCTTGCTTCCTATCCCGGACCATTTTTCACTTGTCAAGGCGGCGCTGGAATCAAAGATACCGGTTATCTGCGAAAAGCCTTTGGTGACAAGCTCTCAGCAGGCGCGGATACTGCGCGACACATGCGAAGATAATGGCGGATTTCTCGCAATCACCTATAACTATACCGGCTATCCGATGGTTAGGGAACTCCGGCAAATAATACGCGATGGGAAGCTGGGCAAAATACTGCATTTTCAGGCCGAAATGCCGCAGGAAAGCTATGTTCGCGATTCCACCGCGCCGCAGAACTGGCGGCTGCAGGAAAACAGCCCGTCATTTCTAACGCTCGATTTGCTCACGCATCTCCACCATATGATTGAGTACCTTCTGGGCGAGCGGCCAACAGCAGTTGCGGCAGCGGAAAACAGTTTTGGCAGGTTTGACGGCATAGCGGATGATTGCCGTTGCGTTGCTGAATATTCAAACAGTATATCAGGTAGCTTTTGGGTAAGCAAATCGGCGTTAGGCTTCCGAAACGGAATGAGAATAAGCATATTTGGTTCGGCAGGCTCCGCTGTATGGGTGCAGGAAGCCCCGGAACAGATAACGCTCTCTTTCTCTGACGGCAACGTGCAGAAGCTGGATAGGGGCAGTGCTCTAAAAGAAGCTAACTTGCCGCAGTATACACGCTTCAAAGCCGGGCATCCATCCGGTTATATCGAAGCATTTGCTAATCTGTATCGGGATATATGGGACGCATTGCACAGCCACTTAACCGGAAACAAGGCGCAAAGCGGGGAAATAGCAACCTTGAGCGATGAAATAGGGCGGATGCGCTTTTTAGAGGCGGTATCGGCATCGTCGAAAAGCCGCAAATGGGAAATGATCAACTATGATGCTTAAACTTGCGGGAAAAACAAATGTCAAGTCAAAATCAGCCTTCCCGGTCTGCGATATGATGGTTGGCAGCGACATGCTGCTCATCGCCGGGCCGTGCAGCGTGGAGTCGGAAGAGCAGATATTCGCCATTGCGGAGCAAGTCAAAAGCGGCGGCGCGAACATGCTGCGCGGCGGTGCGTATAAGCCCCGGACTTCACCATATTCATTTCAGGGGCTTGGCCGGAAAGGGCTTGAGTTTCTGAAAGCCGCCGGGAAAAAAGTGGGTATGCCTGTCGTTTCCGAAGTGGTTGATACAAGGGCTGTCTTCTTGGCTTGCGAGGATGTCGATGTAATCCAAATAGGCGCAAGAAATATGCAAAACTATGAACTGCTCAAAGAAGCGGGGCGGACAGATAAGCCGATACTGCTGAAACGTGGGCTACATGCAAGCATAGAAGAATGGCTCAACTGTGCGGAATACATTATGAATGAAGGCAATGAACGTGTAATACTATGTGAACGCGGCATCCGCACGATGGAAACCTATACGAGAAACACTTTGGATCTCAGCGCCGTGGCGGCGGTCAGGGAGCTTTCGCACCTGCCGGTCATAACTGATCCATCCCACGGCACTGGCAGGCCGTCTTTAATCGGACCCATGTGCTTAAGCTCGATAATGGCTGGCAGTGACGGCTGTATTCTGGAAGTGCATTACGCGCCGGAACTTGCTCTTTCCGACGGGGATCAGGCATTGCTGCCCGAACAGTTCGCTGCTATCGCAAGCCAGATGAAGAAGCTGTGGATGTTTAGGCAATCGCTTGTGGAGGAGTAGTTTGACTATGGTTGAGAAGCAAATGTATAAACTCGCAACCCGCCTCTTCCCCATCTGCCGCAGCATAACAGGCGACGGTGTCCGCGAAACTTTGCAAATACTGCAAGAAATAATCCCGCAACTGACTATCCACGAAGTCCCGAGCGGCACGCAAGTTTTTGACTGGACGATACCGAAAGAATGGAACATCAGGGACGCATACATCGAGGACTTGGAGGGGAACAGGATTGTTTCGTTTTCTGACAGCAACCTCCATGTGATGGGATACTCCTTTCCCATTGACAAGGTCGTGACGCGCGATGAACTCCTTGATATGCTCTACACGCAGCCGGAGCAGCCGGACGCAATCCCATATGTTACATCCTACTACAAAGAGCGTTCAGGCTTTTGCATGACCGAAAACCAAAAACTGTCGCTCGACAAAGAGCGCTACCGCGTTTTCATTGACAGCGAACTCAAAGACGGCTCGCTTACATACGGGGAAATTCTGATTCCAGGACAGAGCGGGGACGAAATCTTCCTGTCAACCTATATCTGCCATCCGTCCATGGCAAACAATGAATTGTCCGGCCCGTGTGTCGCGGTTTATCTTGCAAAGTGGATATTGGCGAAACCGCGCCGCTACTCATACAGAATAGTTTTTGTCCCAGAAACCATTGGCGCTATAACATACTTGAGCCGCAACATAGACGAGATGAAGCGCCGTATCATCGCCGGTTTTGTCATCACATGCGTTGGCGACGACCGCGCCTATTCATATCTCGCTTCCCGCTATGGCAACACCTTGGCCGACCGCGTGGCAAAAAACACCCTGCGTTTCCACGCTCCGGACTATATTTCCTACTCATTTCTGAAACGCGGATCCGATGAGCGCCAATATTGCGCCCCTGGCATCGATTTGCCCGTATGCTCAATCTGCCGCACCATGTACGGCGAATACCCGGAATACCACACTTCGGCGGATAATCTTGATCTGATTTCCCATGAAGGGCTGGGCGGTGCATTTAGCGCATATAGAAAATGTATTGACGCTCTTGAAGAAAACTATGTATACAAAATCAACGTCCTTGGCGAGCCGCAGCTCGGAAAGCGCGGATTATACGCCTCCATAAGTCAAAAAGGCAACTATGGCGGAGCGGAATCAGCATTGTTCAACATTATCGCATACGCTGACGGTGAAAACGATCTGATTGCTATTAGCGATATTATTGGCGTATCTGTTGAGGAAATAGTTCCTATCGTCGAAGCGCTTAAGGATGCGGGATTGATTGAGGATGTTTGACGTTCTGTGCAAGCCAACTCTAACAAAGGTATCTAAAACATAGCAACAGCAAAAGGAAGTGAGACGGTGGTTCTTTTCGGCGAGCATGTTTATCTTCGCCCGATATCTTTGGAGGATGTCACAGGCGACTACATCGCATGGATGAATGACTGCGAAGTCGTGAAGTATACGGAAAGCAGGTTCATGCCGCACACGCGGGAATCGATCATCGAATTTGTCAAAAGCGCAAATAGCGACAGCACGCATACTTTTGCCATTATTGCAAAGGATCTCGACAGACATATCGGCAACATCAAGCTTGGCGGCATTAACCAGAACCATCGCTACGGAGACATAGGGCTGATTATTGGGCGCAAGGAATATTACGGGCGCGGAATAGCGACCGAATCCATCCGGCTTGTGACCGATTACGCCTTTGACCGACTGGCGCTGCATAAAGTCTGGTGCGGCATCTATGCGCCAAACATCGGGTCTTTGCGCGCTTTCCAAAATGCGGGCTGGGAGCTATATGCGACCGAGCCGGAAAAATGCATTTTTGAAGGAAAATATGTCGATTGCCATTATTTGCACAAGATAAACAGGACTGGAGAATAGCGATGGAACTCTGCCTCGGCACAGTACAACTCGGCATGGACTACGGTATTCAGCGGGCGGGGCAGCCAACGACCTCCGACGCATTTGAAATACTCGGGTTTGCCCTGCATAGCGGCATAAGCGCCATTGACACCGCCGCGGCATATGGCACAGCGGAGACCATAGTCGGCGCTTTCATTAAGAAACATGGAAACATCCGAGAAAACCTTGAACTGATTTCCAAGCTTTCGCCCACCGCGCTTGTGGATGTGCCGCAAGAACATTATGCCGCAACAATCCGCGAATGCCTGATGCAATCACTGCGGAAGCTGAATGCCGAGTACCTTGACGGCTACCTGCTGCACAATCCGGCACATATATATGAGGACGTAATCGCTGATGCGATTCTAAAACTAAAACAAGAAGGGCTTGTTAAGCGGATCGGCGCTTCAGTCTATACACCCGATGAAGCGAAAAAAGGCATAGAGCGCGGCTTTGATTTGCTGCAAATACCTTACAGCGTTTTTGACCAACGAATGGACGAGCAGGGCGTTCTTGAACTTGCAGAGCGCAAGAGTGTTAAGCTCCACTCGCGCAGCGCATTCACCCAAGGACTCATGTTAATGGACGAATCAGACATACCGCCCCGCCTCGAAGCGGCGAAACCCGTTGTAAGAAAGCTATCGCGTTTTTGCGAAGAGCACTGCATAACACGCCTACAGCTTGCGATAGCATTTGTCGGAAGGCAGAAAAGCGTTTCGCATCTGGTGTTTGGCGTTGACAGCAAAGAGCAGCTTATGGAGATAGTCGGCGCATATGACCCTCCGATTGCGGAGGGCATCCTATACGAAGCGGCGCGGCAATTTTCAGGGCTGGGCGAGGATATTGCCATGCCGAGCAAATGGGGAAGATAATGGAGGGAACTATGAAGCATTGCACAAAATGCCTGCTACCGCAGACGCACGAGACGATCACATACGACGAGCAAGGCGTTTGCGGCGTTTGCCGGCAGATTGAGGTAAAGAAAACCGAGATTGACTGGACACAGCGCAGGGAATGGCTCGACGACTTGGTTGGACAGTACAAGGGCAAAGGCATCTACGATTGCATAGTGCCGTTCAGCGGGGGGAAGGACAGCGCGTTTCAGCTCTATTACGTCGTAAAGGAGCTTGGCCTAAAGCCTTTGGTCGTCCGCTTCGACCACTGGGGATTCAGGCCGCTCGTGGACGAGAACAACGAAAACGTGTTCAAGGCCCTCGGTGTCGATGTGATCAAGTTCACATCGAACTGGAAATTGGTCAAGGCATTGATGCTGGAAGCGCTGAAGCGGACGGGCGATTTTTGCTGGCACTGCCATACGGGGATCTTCGCGCATACCGCCCAACTGGCGATACGCTATCAGGTGCCGCTGGTTTTTTGGGGAGAGTCGCCCGCCGAATACACATCTTATACATCTTTGGAAGAGGTGCAAACGTTGAGCCGAGATTTCTTTGGCAAGACGATTTCCCTGGGCATTGACGCAAGCCAAATGTATGAGTATATAAGCGGGGAGTTCGATAGGCGGGATTTCTACCCCTTCGAGTATCCTCCGCAAGAAGAGCTCGACATGCTTGGATACATGCCGGTATATCTCGGCAACTACATCAAATGGGATACCAAGAAGCATGTCGAAATCATCAAACGCGAGCTTGGGTGGAAAGGCCAAGATGTCGAGGGCATCCCGCCGGAATACGACTATGAAAAGATAGAGTGCAAGTGGCAAGGCATTAGAGACTATTGCCGCTACATAAAGCGTGGTTATGGCAGGACAAGCCATCTTGTCGCCATTGACATCCGCCATGACCGCCTATCCACAGAAAATGGCCGTGCGTTGATAAAAGAGCACGACGGCAAAAGGCCCGAAACGCTTGGCCGCTTTCTTGAGATGCTGGACATTTCCGAAGACGAGTTTTACAGAATATTGAAGCAGCACGAGGTCGAGCCGTGGACTTTTGATGTCTCAACCGTGCAGCGCGGAAAGCCCCTTCACGACATGGGCTCGTGGAATCAGAAAGTTTAGGAGCGTGTCGTCCAATGAAATACGCCGCGATAATCCAAGCCCGTTTCGGCTCCTCTCGGCTGCCCGGCAAAATCCTAGCCGATATATGCGGCAAACCCGTGCTGCAATGGGTCGTCGAACGTGTGCAGAAAAGCGCCCGCGTCGACGAGGTTTTCGTAGCCACGTCGATTGAGCGCGACAACTTGCCCGTGCTTGGGCTGTGCGCGGACTTGGGCGTGCGGGCATTCGCGGGTTCGGAAAGCGACGTTCTCGACCGCTACTATCAGCTTGCGAAACTGTTGCGGCCGGAATATGTGATACGGGTCACGGCCGACTGCCCCTGCTATGACTGGGCAATGCTTGACGAAGCAATCGGGGCGCTTCGCCCGGAGACGGATTATATGTCGGACTTCGGCGAGACCCTGCCCGACGGCCTCGATATCGAAATAATGCGGTATGCGGCACTGGAAGCGGCTTGGCGGGAATCGACGCTCCCGTCCGAGCGCGAGCATGTGACGCAGTTCATACGCAAACACCCCGAAAGGTTCGCGCATCAGGACTTTGCCTGTCCATATGGCGACTTAGGGCATATGCGCTGGACATTGGACGAGGAGGCGGACCTTAATGTTATAGAAAGAATCTACAATTATTTCTGCATGATTGGCGAGCAGGATTTTCTGACATCTAACATACTGGCGCTGCTTGAAATTCAACCGGAACTTGCAAGGATAAATGCACATGTCGCACGCAACGAAGGACTTGCTAAGTCAATAGATGACGACAAAATTATTGAAAAGAGGGAGTTTGAATGTTAACTGGTTCGGTTGCCAACAATTTAAGGAAGTTTTTACACACACATGACAGATTGTACTATTTATTTATGTTTATCAGGCGTTTCCGCGATAAAGAGTATTTCAGGTCACACAATATCGTCAACCCTAAAACCATTACCGACATGGAGCGGAGATTTGAGTTTAGAACTTACGGTGATATGAATAAGGATCTGCCGCTGTATTTAATTAAATTTGAAGGTCGGGTAATAGGGATTGGTTCGTATTTCAATCAAACATTGGAAGCGTTGGAAGTTGCTGAAATCTTTGGATTTACACCGGTCATAGCGTGGAAGACTTGGCAATTTCAGCGAGATAAGCCTAACGGCGGTGGTGATAATATTTATGAATACTTCTTTGAGCAACCGTGTGGTATTTCAACTGAAGAAGCCATGCAAAGCCGACTCGTTTTGTATAATGGCTA
>Ga0099364_10007113_pt1 | contig 16080 bp, 19 predicted proteins | sample TergutTh196P3_FD_73070 | JGI IMG/M metagenome (GOLD analysis project Ga0099364, IMG submission 73070) | Microcerotermes parvus P3 segment gut microbial communities from Pointe-Noire, Republic of the Congo - Th196 P3 | ecosystem: Host-associated > Arthropoda: Insects > Digestive system > Gut ...
ATACTCATTAAAAACTCGTATGCGTCCCCGAAAGCGTCAATCGTGTTGTCTTTGTAGTCGCCGAGCTTCATATCCGCGATTCCGTTCATCAGCTTAACAAGCCGCTCATTACGCCTTGCGACAGTCCCGCCGAGTTTATTGCTGTTTACATCAATATCGTCAAACAACCCTTTGAAATTGGCTTCGCTGTCTGTCCCCTGCGCGGATGCTTCTATATCCTTAAAAACACTTTCAAGCGTCTCGTTCAAGTTCTCGTCCGTTGCGGCGCGTTTCCGCACGTTTTCAAAAAGCTGGCTTGGAAGAATGAAGAATCCTTTTGTCTTTATGAGGTCGTCACGCGCTTGCTCCGCGTCATTATCCGTAAGAACGGTATAATTGAACGTTGTGTCTCCGGCGGCGTGTTCGCCGTCATTAATATAAGCCGATAAGTTTTCCGATATATAGCGGTAGAATAGCATACCGAGGACATACTGCTTAAAATCCCAACCGTCCACGCTCCCGCGCAGATCGTTTGCGATATTCCATATCGTACGGTGCAGCTCCGCCCGTTCATGCTCTTTTCGGTTATCTATCATAACAAAGCCTCCTAACACAAATATTTATTTAACAACCCATCGCCCATTTTTCTTCGCGCCCTCTCGTTCTAACAATCCCTTTTTCTGCAACATTGCCATGTCCGCCTTGACCGTTCGCAACGATTTTCCAACCGCTGTGGCAATTTCCGCCTGTGTAGCGGCAGCTTTATCTCTCAGAAATTCTAAGATCGCTTTTTCTGTTAAAGTGCAGCTTAAAGTGCAATCATTGCCCTTTAATTGCGCTTTAATCGTCCCTGTCTCAAACGAATACTCATCATCAAGCGGCACAATAATCCTAAAAACATCGCCGTCTATCAACTCCGGCGGCTTGCCGGAATAACGCGGGACATAATGGTGCAATTTTCTCACACCGGAACCAAGACCGTAGGGGAGATAACTTCAGGGTTGCCGACCATCTTAATGAAGTTTTTGACTATGCCCACAGCCGATGCTTTTGGCACACCGCAAACCGTTCCATTGTCCTCAACACCGAGGAATATATCGCCGCCGTAACGGTTCAGAAACGAGCATACGGTTTCATAGGTATCCGATTCAATCCCGTTACCGCAACGCTTGAACTCCACCGCTACCGTTTCACCGACGGCAAATACATTTTTGAGTTTTTCGTTATTCATTCTTCTTTCGCCGCCTCCTTCGGTTCGTCAACCACGATTTCGGATATATCGTCGAGGGTACAACCAAGCGCAACACAAATACGGGCGAGTGTGTCGGTGTTCACGGTTTCGCCCCGAGCCATTTTCGCAAGAGATGTCCCGCTGACGCCGGACATTTTGCTTAACTCACCCTTTTTCAAATCCCTGTCTATTAAGAGCTTCCAAAGTTTTTTGTAACTCACGCCCATTGCGCCACCTCGTTCTACAAGCCGCAGCCTGTGGATTATAGCAAGTATAACACAGCTAAAAGATAATTGCAAGTAAATATTTACGCGAACGCTAAATAATAAAGCATATAGATTGTATTTGTAATTGATACATGTTCAAGCGGCTTAATGAACAGCCGGATAAGGCCGCGGCTATCCTTGAAGATTTCATGGACGAAGAATATAGTGTGCCCCGCGCGAACCGTGAGGTTTGAGCGAGACAATAGGGTTGTGGCGGATATAAGACGCTGGTTGCATACGCGGTGGGGCTGGCGGTGTGAGGGGGACTTACAGCGTCTCATTAAACTCCGCCAACGCGTCCTCGTCCACAGCAAGCCCGGCTTTCTCCATAACTTTTTTCAGATTGCTCCGTATCGTTGCGCGGAAGGTACGCCTGTTACAGAGGGCGCTGCCTTTTAACATGCCGTTGCGCCGCATAAAGCTGATATAGGTTTGCATCTCGTCAACATTCTCGATTCCGTCAATCAAATCATAATATTTCAGCAGTTTTTCCCGTGTATACCCCGGCGGCAGACGGACAATGTTTTTAATCAAGTGCTGCTGCGACAGGGTGTTTTTCTTTTCTTTGTATTTGACATAACCGCTGCGGCATTCAAAGTTGCTTTCGTACAGCAGGACTTCCATGAAATCTGTAAGGCTGGCAAAGCCTAATGTCCCGATACGCGGGACTATTATACCGCGGGTTTGCATTGCGCCGGTAAACGTTGATAACGGCAGACCGAAGGTCTTCATATAACGGCGGATTAAAACGTCCGCTTCCAAAGCGTTGATTAAAGCCTTGAAGTCGATATAGAAATCTCCGCTTTTATTCCCTACCGGGACACGCGTCTCAATCGCCTTGCATATGAATTTCGGCGTCAACGCCTGCTTGTTAAGGTCAATCCAATCGTCACAGAGCTTCAGCATGATGTCCCCGGTCGTATTAAACCGCGAAATGACCAGCAGCTTTTTGCCCATTTCCTTGATTTGCTGGCACAGGAAACCGAAGTCATTGTCGCCGCTCGCTATGGCGACGGTTTGGATGCTTCGCTTCAAGGAGATTGTCGCTATCGCGTCGATTCCCATTTTGAAATCAACCAGATTTGTCTTTTTCCGCACCGAATCTGACATCCATTCGACCATCACCGCTTCGATTTTATGCTTTTTGAGAATTGGCACGAGCTGTTCAACGCTGGCGTGGGTTTTCCGTATGTATGCCTTTTGCAGGACAATATCACCCACCAGTTCACTTGCTTTGATGCGTTCCGTCAAGCCGGCAATCGCCTGCTCAAACTCGCCGGGCTTTCTGGAAAGTCCGACGTTTTCAAGGTCATAAAATACGGCTGTTTTCATTTTTCCACCACATCCTCAAGTGAAAACAGGCAAACATTCCCGCGCAAGGGAAGCGCCGGATTAAGCTGCCGCATAGGACAATCATAACATTTTGATGTTTCAAATTTTCGTCCCATAATTTGTATGTATTGTATCCGAATTTTGAGGAATTGTCAAGGAGAGATTTTAGGCGGGAGCGGCCATGCTGTGTCGTGTCACGCAAGAGTCAAACCATCGCCAACGAAGAAGTCCGCCGGCGATGGTTCACTTCAACTACATAGCGCAGTCGGCCCGGCTGAAAGCCTCCCAACGACTGCCAATGCTCCGGCAAAGCTCACCGAGCGCCTGCTCGGTCATGTGATGCTCATCTTGAATTTCCTCAACCGTGTATCCCTCAAGCAGCATATTGAGGACGGTTCTCTCGTGAAAATTCAGCCATTGATAACGGAAAATCTCCATGTCTATCTTTCGTTCAACCGACAGCATATCATTTGTATAGCGAGAGAAGAAGCGCCCATGCCCCGTCATGTCAGAATCGGTGTCGTTGCATATTGAGGCATCAAGTGATATGACATTGTAAGAGGAATGGCGTGTGTATTGTTTGTTTTTCTCAATCAACTGTCTCTTGATTTCCTCAAACAAATAATCCTTGAGCTGCCCCTGTATGGATGTGTATGTGTGCAACGCCTCCCAGAGAGCGGCTTGGGCTGTCGCCCGGCGTTCGTCTATAGGCGTAGTTTTCGCGTACAAATAAACCGCTTTGTCGAGCAGCCATTTATAGGCGGGCAATAGATGCGAATGCCCGGTCAAAGGCGTCGCCTTCTTTGCTGCTTGAGGCCTCGGTTTGCGTGGGGGCGGCACGATATAGCCTTTCCAAAGGGAATTTTCTCTTTCCTCAGCGAACAAAAAGTGTGCCGGCAGGTCGATTCCAAGCTGTTTCAGTTGCTTTACTATGTCAAAGACTTTAACTGTGCCGTTTTTAGCCAGAGCAAATCCCTTTTCTGCATTCGCCTCAACGCATAACGAGCATTCATTCGGCAAGAGCCCGATTCTGATTTTTTGCGGAAGTCTATCCCGCATATTAACTCCGAAGCATAACGTTCCGTCTGCGCTCATGGTTGCGTGGGGTTTGCGGCGGTTGTTCGTGGGTTCGCACCATACAATGTTGTTTTCGCTTAACTTTCTCATGTTTCTGTCCTCCTTAAAAATATGCTCGAGCTTTGTCGAGCAGGCCACATTATATCACGCGAGGGCGTTGTGCAGTTTTCACAAAATTGAAAATACGAACATAACAAAAAAACGCGGTTTCGGGATGATTTGTTCGGGATTTGGGGCGGGGATGGGCGAACGGGCGTTTTGCCTTTGGTTTGCGTGTGTCAAATGGCGGGAAAAAATACATAGTTTTACATAGTTGGTAGTGTGCTATAATGGTAGCGTAGAGTTTTATACGTACGCAAAGCAGCGCCGCCGGTCTATCAGACCGGCGGCGTGCTGCGGGACGATACGGGCATCGTCCGCTTTCGGTTAGGGGGTTTGGGCGGCGCAGAGGGCGCGGACGGCGGCGGTGAGCAGGGGGCGTTCGCATAGCTCCATGACGCGGCGCTGGAGGGTTTCGGGGGTGTCTTGGGGGAGGACGTCGATGGCTTTTTGGGCGATGATGGGGCCTTCGTCGGCGCCTGCGGTGACGAAGTGGACGGTGGCGCCGGTGACTTTGACGCCGGCGCTGAGGGCGGCCTGATGGACGCGGAGGCCGTAGAAGCCCTTGCCGCAGAAGGCGGGAATGAGGGCGGGGTGGACGTTGAGGGCGCGGCCGGCGAAGGTTTGGGCGAAGAGGGGGGAGAGGATGAACATGAAGCCGGACATGACGACGAGGCCGACGCCTCTGGACTGGAGGGCGTCGACGACGGCGGCGGTGTAGGCTTCGCGGTCGGGGTAGTCTTTGGGGGCGAGGGTGAGGGTTTCGATGCCGGCCTTGGCGGCGCGGGTCAGGGCGTAGGCGTCGGGGCTGGACGAGAGCGTGAGGGCCAGCGTGCCGTTTTCGTAGGGGGCGGCGTCAATGAGGGCTTGGAGGTTGGTGCCGCCGCCGGACACCAAGACGGCGATGTTTACCATAGCGTGATTTTGCGGGCGCCCTCGGCGACGGTACCGATGACGGGGAAGCCGGCCTTTTCGGCGTCTTGCGGCGCGACGCAGGCGACCAAGCCGACACCCATGTTGGCGGTGTTGTACATATCCTCGAGGGGGACGCGGCCGTCCTGCATGACGCGCTTAAAAATCTCCGGCGTTTCGACGGCGCGGGGGTTCATCACGGCGGTCATCCCGCCGGGCAGCATACGGGGGATGTTTTCAATCCAGCCGCCGCCGGTGATGTGCGCCAGTCCCTTCACGGCGACCCGCTGCCGCAGGGCGGCGACGTCGCTGACGTAGATGCGGGTGGGCGTCAGCATTTCGAGCGCCAGCTCGCGGGACGGATTGGGGAAGATTTTGCGGTAGAGGGAGAAGCCGTTGGAGTGCAGGCCGGACGAGGGCAGGCCGAGCAGCGCGTCGCCGGGGCGGATTTGGCTTGGGTCTAGGCGGCTTTCGTAGTCCACGACGCCGGTGCAGAACCCGACGAGGTCGTATTCGTCCTCGGCGTAGAGGCCGGGGAGTTCGGCGGTTTCCCCGCCAATCAGCGCGGCGCCGGCCTGACGGCAGCCCTCGGCCACGCCGGAGACCAGCTCGGCAATCCGCTCCGGCACATTTTTGCCGCAGCCGATGTAATCTAGGAAGAAGAGGGGCGTTGCGCCGGCGCAGAGGACGTCGTTGGCGCACATGGCGACGCAGTCGACGCCCACGGTGTCGTGCTTGTCCAGCATAAAGGCCAGCTTGAGCTTGGTGCCGACGCTGTCGGTGCCGCTCACCAGAACGGGGTGCTTCATGCCGGTCAAATCCGGCTCAAACATCCCGCCGAAGCCGCCGATATCGCCCAGCACGCCTTTGGTAAAGGTTGAGCGCACGCTTTCGCGCATCAGCTCCACTCCGCGATACCCGGCCTCGACGTCCACCCCGGCGTCTTTGTAGGATTGATTCATTTGCGGGTTTCCTCCCTTGTTATAGATTGAGCGGCATGGCGTCACTCCAGCCGTTTGGCCTTTTCCCGCGCCACCGGCACGGGGTATTCGCCGGTAAAGCAGGCGTCGCACCAGTCGATGCGGAGGTCTGGCATGGTGTGCGGCAAGTCCTCCAGACTGAGAAACGCCAGCGAGTCCGCGCCAATCATCTTCGCCATTTCGTCCACGGTGTAGCGGCTGGCGGGAAGCTGGTCGCGGTTGGGGATGTCGGTGCCGAAGTAGCAGGGGTGCATGTAGGGCGGCGAGGAGATGCGCATATGCACCGCCGCCGCGCCCGCCTCGCGGACAAGCGCCACCACCCGCCCGGTGGTTGTGCCGCGCACGATGGAGTCGTCCACCATGACCACCCGCTTGCCCTTGACCACGGGGGCGAGGACGTTGAGCTTGATTTTGAGCGAGCGTTCGCGGAGCCACTGCGCCTCTTGGATAAAGGTGCGCCCGATGTAGCGGTTTTTCACAAACCCCATGCCGTACGGGACGCCCGCCTCCTGCGCGTAGCCCAGCGCCGAGGACAGCCCTGAGTCCGGCACGCCGATGACCACGTCGGCGTCAACGGGGCTGCGGCGGGCAAGGCACTGTCCGGCCAGATAGCGTGAAAGCTCCACGGATTGGCCGTCGATGACGCTGTCCGGGCGCGCGAAGTAGACAAACTCAAAGGCGCACAGCGAGCAGCGTTTGGCGGGGCGGACGGATAGGCTGGTGATGCGCCCCGGTTCCGCCACCACCACCTCTCCCGGCTTCACATCGCGGTCAAATACCGCCTCCACCGAATCCAGCGCGCAGCTCTCCGACGCGAAAAAGACTTCCTCAATGCTTGCGCCGCCGGCGTTTCGCCGCCGGCGTCCGATGCAGAGCGGGCGGAAGCCGTGGGGGTCGCGCGCCGCGATGAGCTTATCCTGCGTCAGAATTAGAATCGAAAAAGCGCCCTTGAGCTGAGGCATGACCTCAAGAACGGCGGTTTCAAGCGAGGCGGTTTTGAGCAGCTTGCGGACGATGGCGTAGAGGATAATCTCGGCGTCGCCCGTTGTTTGGAAGATGCCGCCCTGATTCTCCGTTTCAATGCGGAGCTGCCCCGCGTTGGTGAGGTTGCCGTTGAACGCCAGCGCGATATGATGCCCCAGCGTTTCGACCACCAGCGGCTGGGCGTTGACGCCCGAGGTGCCGCGCCGCGCCGCGTAACGGACATGGCCGATGGCCATATGCCCGGTCAGCGTGTTGAGCGTGTCAAAATCAAAGACTTCCTGAACCAGACCGTCTCCTTTTTTATAGCGAAGGACGGCGCCGTCGGAGACGGCAATGCCCGCCGACGTCTGCCCCCGATGTTGCAAAGCGTAGAGCGCGTGGTAAGTATCGGCGGCGGGAGCGGCGGATGGTGAATCCGTCTGCCCGCCGTTTGCCCCCGTCACGACGCCGAAGACGCCGCAGGCTTCACGCGGTTTGCCGTTGTCCGTCATTTCTGTCCCAGCGCTTCCGCCAGCTCCGCGTCCGCCGCAATGGCGGCCTGCTGTACCTTCTCGCGGTATGCGCCGAGACGTTCCCTCAGCGCGGGGTCGCCCTGCGCGATGATTTGCGCCGCCAGCAGCGCCGCGTTGCCCGCGCCGTTTATGGCAACCGTCGCCACCGGGTATCCGGGCGGCATCTGTACGGTGGATAAAAGCGCGTCCAATCCGCCGAGGCCGCCGTTTTGCACGGGAATTCCAATCACCGGCAGCAGGGAGCGGGCGGCGCAGGCCCCCGCCAAATGGGCGGCGACGCCCGCGGCGGCGATAATCGCGCCGAAGCCGTTTTCCTCAGCGCTTGAGGCGAAAGCGGCCGCGCGATCCGGCGTCCTGTGCGCCGAGCAAACATGGGCTTCAAAGGGGATTTCCAGCTCGTTCAGCACGGAGAAGGCTTTGTCCAGAACCGGCTTGTCTGAGATGGAACCCATCAGGATAGCAACTTTTTTCATAGAACAGGTCATTCCTTTCGTTTATGAAAAGGGGCTTCCGTCCGCGCCGGAGGCGGGCCGGTCACTCCATTTCCTTCAGCACTCTTTCCAATTCGGCGGCGCGGGCGTCCCAGCTTGCGGCCCTGCCGTATTCCACGCGACGGCGCGCTTTCCACGCGTCGCGCTCGCCGATGGCTTTTTTGCAGCAGGCGATAAACTCCTCGGGCGTCCCCGCCAGATAGACGGCCTCGGTGTAGTCCAGCACCTGAGCGGGGTGGGGGGTAGACACAATCGGTTTGCCGGCGGCGAGGTATTCGTAGAGCCGGACGGGAGAGGAATCCTCGCTCTTGGCGGTATTGACACAGACGTCAAAGCGGCTGATATAGGCGGGCAGGTGGTTTCGCGGTTTTTCCCCCAGCAGGTGTATGTTTGGAAGCCCTTCCCAAGAGGAGAGTTCGGCGCGCACCGGGCCGACAAAGACAAACGCCCATTCCGGGTGCGCTCTTGCCGCCGTTTCGATATACGGAAGGTTTGCGTCGGCGTCGATGGGCCCGGTCTGCCCGATGATGGGGTTTTTGACGGTGAAAAGGTCGGAGGGGAAAGGCAGATTGCGCTCCATTACGCTGTGGAACGCCTCAAAATCCACGCCCTCCGGCAGCGGAAGAACCGGCTTGCCGAGGGTTTGCATCTGCGCGGCATGGGCGGCGGGGGAAACGAGGATGAGGTCGGCGCGGGAAACGGCGTTTTTCAGCCGGCGCTTGAACCTCGTCTTCTTAAAGAGACCTTTCAAGGCCGCGAGGGAACAGAAGGAAAAGGCGCAGCCCTCCATTCGGGAGGAAAGGCTTTCCATGCGTTCACAATCAGACGGCTCGGCCGACAGGATCAATATTTGTTTCATACATTCTTCCCTTATGATGATTGTCCTTTGAGAAACAGAGACAAAACCTCGCGGTTGACGCGTTCGCGCTCCCTCAGCGCCGTCACGGCGCCGAGCCGTTTCTCTCTCTCGTCCCGCGAGGCGGCGGCCTTGTCAATCAGGGCGGTCAGCGCCGGGGCGGAGAGCTGTTCGAGGGGAAGGCAGAGATCCAGCCCCATATACTCCATAAAGGCGGTGACTTTATCGTTATACGGGAGCGCCACCATCGGAAGCCCCTGTCCCGCGGCAAAAATCAGCGCGTGCAGCCGCATCGCGACCACCATCTGCATCCGGGATAACAGCCCGATGGTCAGCCGCGCGGAGCCGGTTTCCCTCAAAACATGGCAGGGGCAACCAATCAACGCCGCCGCCGCTTCCCCAACGCGGACATCCTGCCGCCGCGCCACCGGGACGAACACCGCCGTCAGGCCGTAGGCCTTATAGGCGTATTCCACCGCCTCGGCGATGACGGGGAGCCTGTCTTCAACCCCCGGCCAGTCGCGCAGGGCAAACCCGATGTACCGCCCCTCCGGCGGCACCCCCTGCTTGAGCAGAACGCTGTCCACCTTTTCATCGCTCTCGCTCCGCAGGATGAGCGCGGGGTCGGCCGAAAGCAGAATGTTCGGCCCTTTCACGCCCAGCAAATCCAGTTCCGCCTGACTGGCCACCTCGCGCAGGGTGATGGTTTCGACGTGCCGGGAGAGGATTTTGGCCGTAAGGCGGCGATTGAACGGCTTGTTCACCGGCCCGACGCCGCAGCCGTACATGAGGACGCGGCAGCCTCTTTTCTTCGCCAGCCAGATGGTAAAGAGGTAAAACCACAGCGAGCGGCGCGACGTGATATCCTGAACCAGATTGCCCCCGCCGCTCAAATAGACGCGGCTTTTATGGACGGCGCGGGCAAATGCAAGGAGGTTGAAGGAGTGGAAGGCGTGTTCGCGGCAGGCAAGACGCGTCTCCATCGGACTGCGCGAGAGGATGCGGACGGGGACGTCGGGATCCTCCTGCCGTATTTCAAGCAGGATGGCCTCCAAAATGGCGTCGTCGCCGGCGTTATCCATGCCGTACGCCCCGCAGATGGTCAGGCCGTCGCGCTTTGCCTTGTCTCTGGCGTGGCGGCGGAGGATGCTGCGGTAAATTTCGGTCTGCGTCCGCACGGTGGCCTCGATGGAAAACTGCTCTCCGGCCTTTTGGCGCAGCTTGCGCCCCATATCCTCGCGCAGCGCGGAATCGTGATATAGCTCTTTGATGTATCCGGCAAGCCGCCCGGCGTCGCCGTAGGGAAAGAGAAACCCGTTGACGCCGTGGTCAATCAAAATCGGCGCGCCCCCCACCTCGCTGGCGACGGTGGCGCAGCCCATGCGGGCGCCCTCAGTCAAAACGTAGGAAAACGTCTCAAAACGGCTGGTCAGCAAGTTGATATCCAGCAGGCGGAAAAAATCATCGGTGTCCGCCAGCCAGCCGACAAAGTGTACGGGGGCGTTGAGCTGCTCGGCCAGCCGCAGCAGCTTATCCCTCTGCTTGCCGTCGCCCGCGAACAAAAACCGCAGACGGGGGCAGTCTTCCCGAAGCGACGCCGCCGCCCGGATGAGCGTGGGCAAGTCCTTGACCGGGTCGAAACGCGCGGCGATGCCCGCGAATACGTCGCCTTCCTCATACGGGATGCCGAGCTTGGCGGCAAGGATTTTCTTGCCGTCCGACTGGCCGGCAGGGGTGAAATCCAGCCCGTTGTAGATGGTATACGCGGATTGGGCGGGGAATTTCCGCTTAATCAGCGTCCTCGTCATAACGTCGGAAACGCCGATATAGTAGTCCAGCCGCCGCAGGGCGAAGCGATTAATCAAGCCGTAGGTCACGCTTGCCAGCGGCCTGCCCATGTAATCCAAACGGTAATCGGAATGAACCGTCGTGATGATGGGCTTTTTGACACGCCTTTTCAGCAGCATCCCAAATAGGTTGCCGCGTGAGCCGTGGCAGTGGATAATGTCATACGCCTCCGCCATTGCCGCGATTGGTTTCAGACTGCGGAACGGGTTGCCGGACATGACGCGCACATCAATCCCGGCCTCCCGGACTTCCCCGGTAAAATCACCTTCGCGGAAAGAGACCAGCGTCGCCTCGGCGTGAGGCTTGATGCCTGTGAGTAAGCCGATGACGTGCGTTTTTGCCCCGCCGACGTCTCCGCCGCCAATCAGGTGGAGTATCCTCATGCTTTCCCCGCGGCGTCAAACAGGATATCCAGTTCGCGGCGTATATCCTCCTGCGCCAGCCCGTCGTCTTCCAGCAGCGCCGAAAGCAGCATTTGCTCCGAGACGCGGAGCAGCAAACGGGCAAACGCGGGGTCTGCGACCTCCTCCATCACGCGCTTTTTGTCCGCCGCGCGGCGTTCCGCTTCATACGCCATCAGCTTTTCGCTCGCCGCGCCCGCGTTGTCAAGTCCCAACATGGCCTTATGGGCCAGCCGGAAGACGCGGCGGTCGTCGTCCTCAAGCAGTCTGCGCTGCATGACCGAAAAAAACCACACATCCCGGAGGGGCAGGCCTTCGGGGATTTGGTCGGAAATCTGCTCGGAGATTTGCCGGTATGAGCCGCATACAACCTCCTCGTAGAGAAGCTCCTTGCTGCCATAATGGTAATACAGCGTCGGCAGCGAGCATTCGGCGCGCGCGGCAATGTCCCTGATGGACGCCTGATGGAAGCCCTTCTCGTCAAAAACCGACAAGGCTGCGGTCTTGATTTTCTCCTTCATGTTTGCTCCACTCCCTTTTGGTCACGGGACAAGTTCGCGCGGCATATAGTAGACTATGACGGTTTGGCGGGGAGGCTTGGCAAAGGATGTTCGGCGTTGTTGTGACTCTGCTGCTGCACGGATATGTGCTGTGTCTCCGTCTCACCGGCAGAGGCGGATCCTTTCCGCGACCGCTTACGAAAGCGGAGGAAGCCGAGGCGCTGGAGGCGATGGCCGCGGGCGCTCCCGCCGCGCGCGAAAAGCTGATTTTGCACAATCTGCGGCTGGTGCCGCACGTCATTAAGAAATATTACGTGGGTCTAACCGACCAAGACGACCTCATCTCCATCGGAACCATCGGTTTGGTCAAGGCCATTGACAGCTTCAGCCCCGACAAAAAAACCAAGCTGCCCACCTACGCCTGCACCTGCATCCAAAACGAGATTTTCATGCATTTCCGGGGCCTGCGGAAGCGCGCGGGCGAGGTTTCGCTTTCCGACCCGCTGGAAAGCGACGCCGAAGGCGCTCCGTTGTCGGTGATGGACGTCCTGCAAGCCGACGACGATGTGCAAGACCGCTTGGAACACGAGGAGGAATGCCGCCGCGTACGGCAGTTGGTGGATTCGGCGCTTGACGGCCGCCAGCGGGAAATTATCAGCCTGCGCTACGGATTGGACGGGACTCGCCCGCTGACGCAAAGGGAAGTCGCCGAACGCTTCGGCATCAGCCGTTCCTACGTCTATAAGCCCGCTTAATATAAATGGATGGAATCCATGACGGCCATTCACAGAACATGGGACAAGTTTACCATATTAAACCCCGTTTGTCAAAAAGAAAATCTGAAGGAGGCGCGACGGATACCCTGACGGGAGACGGGATTGTACGGATACAAACAGCGGGGGCACTTTTTTCCAATCGCTTGCATTTTACTTCCCGTTCCTGTATAATACATCTTACCAACCCCCAAACGGAGGTGTAAGGCAATGAAAATTCCGCTTGAGAAAGGCGTTCTCCACATCTCGACGGATGTATTCAAATCCATCGGCGGCTACGCGGCAAACTATTGCTTCGGCGTCAAGGGGATGGCGTCCCGCAGCGTTCAGGACGGCATCGTCCAGCTTTTGCGGCGCGAAAACCTCGCCAAGGGCGTTAAGGTCTCCTATCCGGCGGGGGAAAAAAGCGTTGACATCACACTGCACATCGTGGTTGAGCATGGCATCAACATCCCGGAAATTTGCCGCTCAATTATGCAGGAGGTGCGTTACAACGTGGAGAAAATCACCGGGGCGTCGGTCGGCTCGGTGAATATCTGCGTTGATTCTATTGTGGTGGAGTGATGAGACTTGATTCTTCATATCGACGGCATCCGGTTCGCTGAGATGTTTACGTCGGCAGCCGCCGCAATCGAGGCGTCCCGGCAGCCGATCAATGAGTTAAACGTCTTCCCGGTTCCCGACGGAGACACGGGAACCAATATGTCCCTGACCATGTCCGCCGCCGTGGCGGGGCTTGGCGGCGCGGACGCCCACCTCGGCTCGGTCGCCACGACCGTCGCGGACGGGCTTTTGCGCGGCGCACGGGGGAACTCGGGCGTGATTTTGTCGCTCCTGTTCCGCGGGTTCGGCAAAAGTGTAAAGGATTTTTCCGCGCTGACCGGCACAGGGCTGGCCGCCGCGCTGGCGGAAGGCGTTGACACGGCCTACCGCGCCGTGATGAAGCCCACGGAGGGAACCATCCTCACCGTCTCAAGGGTGGCGGCAAAACGGGCGCAGGCCGCCGCCGCCGAGGATACGTCTTTTGAGTTTGTCCTGCAAGAAGCGCTGGAGGCCGCCGAGGCCGCGCTGGAGGAAACCGTTCGCCAAAACCCCGTGCTGGCGAAAGCCGGCGTGATTGACGCCGGCGGAAAGGGGTACTGCGTGATTTTGGACGGAATGTTGCGAGCCTTGCGCGGGCAGCCGTTTGCCGCTGTTCCCGTTGAGACCGGACGGCGTGAACGCGCCGACTTTTCCGAGTATTCCGACGAGGACATTACCTTTACCTACTGCACCGAGTTTATCGTCGTGCGCTCCGGCGAACGCGATATCCGCAAGCTCAACGCCTTCTTGGAGTCCGTCGGCGACAGCCTTGTGCTGGTGGACGACGAGAAATACATCAAGGTTCACGTCCATACCGACAACCCCGGCTCCGTGCTGGAGGCGGCGCTTCCGTACGGGCAGCTCAGCGCCATCAAAATTGAAAATATGCGCGAGCAGCACTCGCAGAAGGTCATCGAAAACCCGCCGGCCGCGGAGGCTAAACGCTCCGTCGCTGAACCTAAGCGCCGTTTCGGCTTTGTCGCCGTTTGCGCGGGCGCCGGGATTGAGGGCGTTTTCCATGACCTTGGCGTGGATGGGGTGATTTCGGGCGGGCAGACGATGAACCCCTCCACCGAGGACATCCTGAAAGCCATTGACGCGACGCCCAGCGAGGTCGTCTTTGTCCTGCCCAACAACAAAAATATCATCATGGCCGCCGAGCAGTGCGTCCCGCTCTCCGAAAAGGAGGTTGTCGTCCTGCCCACCCGCTCCGTCCCGCAGGGGATGAGCGCCATGCTGGTCTTCGACCCCACGCTGGACGCCGGGCAGAACCGCGAGGTGATGCTGGCCGCGGTGAGCGGCGTGACGTCCGGCGCGATTACCTACGCCGCGCGCGACAGCGAATACGACGGGCAGAAAATCCGCGAGGGCGACCACATGGCCCTGCTGAACGACCGCCTGCTCTTTACCCACAGCGCCGCCGATTTTGTGCAGACCCGCCTCGCCGACGAAATTGCCAAAACCGAGCCGTCGTTCATCACCGTCTTCTACGGTGAGGGCGTCGCCGCCGAGGACGCTAAGGAAATGGAAGACCGCCTCCGCCGCCGCTGCGCCGGAGCCGAAATCAGCACCGTGGACGGCGGCCAGCCCATATACAGCTACCTCGTCTCCGCCGAATGAGACGTTTCTGAGGATGAAACGAACGTAAAGACGGTGGTTTCTTGAATAAAAAGAAGATTCTTCTGCAAATCTATAACAACAGCAAGAATGTGCGGTTTAATGATTTTGTGACCGTCGTTAAGGCGTTTGGGTTTTTTCCGGCGAGGTCGGAGGGCAGCCACTTCATCTATAAAAACAGCGAGATAAACGAATGGATTAACCTCCAAAACGTAAACGGTGAAGCCAAGCCTTATCAGATAAAGCAATTCCTGTCGCTGGTCGAAAAGTATAACCTGAAGCTGGAGGATTGACTATGAGCCGGTATCACATCAATATTTTTTACAGCGAGGAGGACGGCGGGTACATCGCCGATACGCCGGACTTGAAAAATTGCAGCGCTTTCGGCCATACGCCGCAGCAGGCGCTGGAGGAAAACCTAATCGCCCAGAGCCTTTGGCTCGAAGAAGCCCAAAACAGCAAGCTCCCTATCCCCCCGCCCAGATACAAGCCCTTGATTTATCGCGTGGGTTGACGCTGTGTTGAGACGAAGAGGCCCCCCGGTTGGGGGGTCTCTTGCTGCCCGGATGGGGCCTATGCGCATTTTTACGCGTTTGTCAAGCATAGTTTGCGTTGACGCCTAACGTAAGCGTGCCTTGGAAACCGCCGGGGGAATACGGTACAATGATACAAACCGCGCGGCGGGGCGCGGCGCCCGTCACGCTGAACGGTAAATGACCTCGCCCGTTTTGACGATATGCTCCACAAAGCCGCTCGGGTCGTGGTTCGGATCCAGCAGGTGAGGCTCAATGTCAATGAAATCTAGGTTTCTTCGTATTTTTTGCAGGGAGACACGGGCGTTATACCAGTCCTCTCCATCGACGTCATTCACCAGCACCGCAACGTCAATGTCGCTCCACTCGTGAGGATTCCCGTTGACGTATGAGCCGAACAGAATCACGGAAACCGGGTTGACGATTTTCCTGACCTCCTCGGAATACTTTTGAGCTATTGCCCTAGCCGCCGCTTTATCCAGCACAGGAACGCCTCCGTTTCTTTGAGTATTCGCTTGCATTTTTGAAGGGTAAGGGTTTTTTCGATTTGGATTTTATAGTCGGGATAACGCGCTTCAATCTGAAAAGGCTCCAGCTCGTCTATAAACGCAAGCAATTCTTCGGGCAGCGCTTCGTAAACCCCGCCCTTGACCGCCAGCTTTTTCAAATCGTGTATCTTCGGCGGCGCTTCGTCCTCAACGCTCGCAACCACGGCCTTCAACGCCTTTTCCGCCACCTGATGGCAAAAATAAGCCATGTGCAGCAGGCGCCCGCCCTCAAGCAGCCACCCCGCCGTCACCAAATCCTCACCGCACAGCCCCAGCCAATACCCAGCCTTATCCACCACCGTCATCCCCCCACAACCCCAGTATACATTGCGATTCCCAAAAAATCAAGAGAAAACAAGGAGGAACACCACCATGACACCCAGAACAAACACCGCCCCCTGACCGAACGCGGGCGAACGCTGTTCGCCCCTACAGGACGTTGGGACGCGCGGGCGGGCGGGGACGACCGCCCCTACAGGTACCCCCGCAACATTCCCCGTAGACAAACCACCCCTTGCTGTGGTATAATACCCCCGATTCTACACCATACTGGAGGAAC
>Ga0099364_10007114_pt1 | contig 16079 bp, 8 predicted proteins | sample TergutTh196P3_FD_73070 | JGI IMG/M metagenome (GOLD analysis project Ga0099364, IMG submission 73070) | Microcerotermes parvus P3 segment gut microbial communities from Pointe-Noire, Republic of the Congo - Th196 P3 | ecosystem: Host-associated > Arthropoda: Insects > Digestive system > Gut ...
ATTTAATGTCAGGTTTGGTCAGATTTTTAAGTGAAAATTAATTGTCTGTAAAAAGGAACTCTCTCACAGACGTCCTACCTAATAACAGTCACATGATAGTTTAGTGGTCTTCAGGTAATACGGAACACGATGCAGTATAAATGCACAATTGTCGGTGTTGCTGTTCAGCAGTACGCTGTTGTGCACTGTGATATTGACAGCTAAGAAAGAAGTTTATTGCTACTTTCTTATAGTATTATTCATATCTATTTAAATACATAAGTAACAAGGGAAGAGCATGGATTCACCCTTCATAAATAAAGATATATTAGGAGAATGTATCATGGGAATTGTTATGTATATTCTGTTAAAAGTCTCCTAAATTTCGGAGTAAATTTGTTGCCTCCATTGTGACGTCAGATACTGATCAACTTCTACCAAACCACACGGCGCATCATCGCAGGTTTCCCCAGACTTCACAAACACCAGAGTCGAAACTGCAAGGATTAGTAAGTATAAAAACCTTTATATAGAGTGTTTACATTCACGAAATTCCCGTCATTTTAAACGACAACCTTCAGAGCGAATCCCACAAACCTTATGACCCTCCTATACCAGTCGCGTGATTAGCAGTTTCTACGTAAGCAGAAGAATACTGCCGTCTCCAACTGTCTATATAAACACATTGATCCACCCGCACATCAGTTCACACACTATACTGACTTGTAGAATCGGCCTAGTCAAGCTAGTGTTACCTGCAGCTGAATTTTGTGCATAGAGAATTTAATCCTGATATGTGAATGTTGAGGCTATGTTAAACTTAGCAGTGGACATCCCGTTGTATTACGTATAAGATTAAAAAGAAATAATTTATACTTCGCCAAACACAACACTCTTTTTCTTTATTAATTTAAATAATGGCTACTAGTTTTGACCTACGCAGGCCGTCATCAATATAAATTAATTTTATAAACTAAATGCCGATATACGCAACGTATTATTTTTCAGTTTCATGCGACCGCATTTACAGTCGTACAGGCCTTTATAATTAATGCCTGCTGTAGTTGTGTTGTCTAATGTACGTTTAACACAAATATTTTACATATATACTCGTATATATATATATATATATATATATATGAAATATTAAAAAATTATTTGGTGATACTAAGTGTAAAAATACATAGGGGTTACATGGTTTATAATATTAAAATATTTTTAAGTGTGTGTGTGTGTATATATATATATTGCATAACATATCGCATTAATAGGCTTGTTGTTCAGATAATTTTCTCCTGCTGCTACACACTAGATCAAGAATATGTAATCTTGTAAAACTGCGTGTTGTTGTTTTGTACAGTTGAGTTCATATTTCAGAACAGTGTGTTATAAATACGTTGCGCCCTGTGGTATTAATGAAGCATTAAATTCAGTATAATATGTAGATTTTCATGCTGACAGTCGATATAAGATATTCAATTATGTTATATAGATCGGTATTGTGTGTGTTACCGGCGGGCGTACGGTGGCTGTTACACAATCAATAAGGAGGAATTGCCTGGGAAATGGAAGGAGTCTTTAATTACACATGTAAATTAGAATGGTTATAAAGGATTGTGTAGTGATTCATGATGATGTGGAGAATATTTGGTCCTTGGAAGAACGAGACAGCATGTGAGTGGAGAAAGATACATAATGTGGGGCTTAATGATCTGTATTCCTCACCCAAATTTTTTCGGTTAAAAAAATCAAGAAGAATAAAATGAGCGGGGCATGTAGCGTGTATGGGTGACTGGAGAGTCTTATACAGGTTTTAGTGGGGAAACCTGAGTGTAATGTTCCACTTGGGAGACCCAACTGTAGCCGGGAGGATATTATTAAGATGGAATTTCTGGAAGTTGAATGTAGTGGTATTACCTGAGTCGAGATGACTCAGTTTAGGAACAGGTGACGGACACTTGTGAATGGAGAAATAAAAATTCTGGTTCCATAAAATGTAGGAAAATTGTTGACTAGCTGATAACCCGTTAGCTTCTCAAAAGGTCTCTGCTCCTTGGAGTAAATAAACAATTAAATATACAAATAAGTGAATAAGAGAGATACACTTTTTCCAACCTACAATGTTTTATCAACATCTTTATGTCGAATTAACTCCACAATGCAGAGGGTTTTATTAGGGACTAAAAGTATGTTTTTCCAAGTATCAATTTATCTACTGATAATTATACTGCATTCGTCTTCTATTTTTAAAAAATGGAAATACAACGATGCAACTCATCAGCTATTTTCAGCCTTCAAGAAGCTTATGATTCAGTTACGTGAGAGGTATTGCATAATAGTGTCAATGAGTGTGTTATTAACATGAAACTGGTAATTCTAACAAAAATGTGAGTGAATGAAGCTTATAAAATGATCAGGGTAGGCAAACATGCGTTTTTCGTATTTACTATTAGGAATGATGTGAAAATAGGAGATCTTTTATGGCCATTGCGCGGGCCGGGTAGCGTAGTCAGTATAGTGACTGCCTACGGGCTGGAAGGTCTGGGATTCTAATCCCGGTGGAGCGAGATTTCCGCACCTATCCAGACCGGCCCTGGGGCCCAACACGCCTCCTGCACAATGGGTACTGGATCTTCCCTGTCGTAAATGCGACCGGGGCGTGACGCTGACCACCCACCCTCTTCTAGTGCCGAGATCTTGAAAGAGTTAAAGCTATACATCTACTCCCCCTCTGGGCCCGTTCGTGTCAGTTACTGGGTTCTTTTAAATTTTTATTGCCATTGTAATTAAACTTTGCTTTAGAGCACGTCTTCAGGAGGTTCGCGGTTAACCAGGATGATGAAAATTAAATTGTACACGTCAGATTTTAGTGTATTTTGACGATGATAATATATTGGACGGAAGTTTACTTACTATTAAAAAAACGCACAAGTTCATAAATTGTTAGGAAGGAGGTTAAAGAAGAATTGAATGTTAATTAAACTAAATACATGGTCATGTCTCGAGATCAGGATACGGGACAGAATCAAAATAAAATAATAATAAATGTAAAGATTAATAATATTTTCTATTAAAGGACTTAATTGTTCAAGTTCTGGAAGAAATTAGAGCAGATTGAAGTGCTTAATATCATTCAGTGTAAGATGCTTTGTTTTTCAGCTTTCTTTTAAAAATTAAAAGATTAAGTTATACAGAAATATAAACCTCTCTCTTGTTTTGTTTATGTGTGAAATTCATTCGCTCACATTGATAGAGGAATTGGGAGAGTCGTGTACACTATTGGAAAGAGGAGTGATATATGCAGGGATTTGGTGGGGAATACTAAGGGAAAGAGGCCACTTTATAATTCCAGAATTTTATGAGTGCCAGTGTGAATATTATTTTAATATTATTTCAGGAAGTGGAAGGGGGGGCATGGATTGGATAGTGGTGGCTCTGAATAGGGTCGAGCTGGGTGAACGTTTGAATGCAGTAATAAACTTAGGATTCCATAAAGGGCGGTAAATTTCTTGCCACGTTTAGAAAAGTTTAGCTTCTCAAGGAATACTCTACTCCATGCATTTAGTAATTAAGAAACTCTGATGACATCAGTCAGCGTCAAGCACATTAACAAGCTCTTTTACTGAATCATTCCAATTCACATCCCTCGAAGGGATCAGGGTCTGTTGGAATCACGCAGTTCCCTTTCACTATTCTGTGAAACTTTTATTTTCTCTAAACTTTGTCACAAACGAATGTCTTTTGAGATTCATTTCGCTATGTTATTTATTCTGAGAGGCGGTACAATTAATTGTCGGAATTTAATTGGAATGGCTTTAGATTCAAATTCGTACTGAATGAGATAAATTTTCTAAACAGTGAATAAGCTTACAGCGAAAAGGATAAAAATTTGTATAATCAGATTATTTTCAAAATCAAGTGAAACAAGTAAATAAATTCATAATGCAAAATCCTGGTCATTTGTATATAACCAAATATTATCCTATAAACGCCATGAAGGCGCACAAGTGGAGTATATTTGTAACCCTAATTTTTCTTTAGTCTGGCCGCTAGACGAGAAAGGGTGACTAACGCCAACTTCTGACCACTTAACCCCCCGGTAAAGAGATTCTTTTCCTATACTACAATAGGTTGGGTGAGCCCCACTGCGGTTCTGGACTGGTACAGGAATATTAATCTCCACCGGGTTTCGATGCCTGCACCTTCCAGTATATATGTATAAAAATAGATTGTACTTGGAAATTGTATGACTTAGATATGTAAAAATAATTAGGGTAACTGAGGAGAAGTTTCGCAAATTTAGCAGTTGAATTAAACTATTAAGTTTAAATTACATAACGTCATATCAGTCTTGTTAAAATATTTAAGGTTTGAGAAGTTATCGCAGTTTTAATGCTGAAGAAAGAATCACAGGAGTCAAAGATATTTCTTAAAGTATTTATATTTTGTATTCTAGGCTGATATAAGTGTTTATAATTACTACAGTATGGCACAATTATCTATTCACAGTTTGTGTCTGAAAAAAAAATTTCTTCATGACATTCCTGCATGAAGTATTATTAAAGAAGCAAGCAGGAATGATCTGATATATGAAGAGTAAACAGTAGTCACTTACAAAAGTGGTAAATATTGGGGAATAATATAAATTTCAAACTATCGCCAAAGTTTAAAGAAGAAATTTGAATAACATATTAATAAGTTCGGTAAACATGACGGCCTGCAGCATGGAAGATCACTATAGCACTGTATAATATTGAGTGTGGACTGTCTGGGAAAAGCAATTATTCCGCCCTACTTATCACTTAGTATTTTCTGACAAATTTTCCTCCTTCCTTAGCTTTTGGCATCATTTCTTTACTTTGTGCCGTTATTTGTTTCTTTTATCTCTGTAGCAGTAAGCAGAGATGATAAGCTGCTGGGTCAGTAGTAGGATTGTGTTGCATTCAGAGGATTGATTGAACGATTGTTTAAAAGATTTTTTGTGTCTGCAATCCCATTGAGAAATTCCATCATACGTAGACCGATGGGGAACCAGAAGGCTCCTAAGAACCGTCCAGAAGTAAAAAAGTTTCAAATTAAGGTAGCAGATCTCTAAGTCGTAAGTCTAAAATCTACGTTTGATGTGTCCGAATAGTTGCATTTTCTTAAAAATAATCCACAGATGGAGCCAGCAGATGTAAAAGTTAAGTTATTGATTTACGTTCGGGAGTAGCCAAGTTCGTTTATTCGTGCCTGAACTTTTTCATAGACATTTTAATATCCTCTATTCAAAGGCAGGGAAAATTTCTTCATTACTCCCAAACAGTTGATTTCCCTTTTTTTTTCTTTATTATCAAACTCCTAAAATTCAGAACTGTTCTCTTTGGGCTATTACGAAATTTTGAGTGTCGTTAGTTCAGACGTGTTTTTGGTGAGCTGTTGAATGAGGGTAGAGATTGGGCTGTTACCTGGAGGACTACCAGGCGACAGTGAGTACCTGCGGTGGGAGATTCTGGTGGCGTGAGGTTCTTAGGTCTTGTGACGCTAACCGAACGACTGGTGACATATCGGGATTGACGGTGGTGAGTTCGATGATTTTAGCTGTTTTACTAATGATTGGTGGATTTGAGCAGATTCCTGGTTCTACTGTGGAAGTGGAAAACACAATACGAATCTTATGCATTTGGTGCGGCAGGAATCTGAAGTCAGAAATCCAAAATGAACCATGTGAACGATGCTATAATTATAGTTGTGGAATCGTGGAGACTCAAGCGGCTGAGAGAGAGATAATTGGAACTGTGAAAAGTGTAGAACTGAAAAGGTGAGAATGCTACAAGAGGAACTGCAAAACACGCAGCGACAAAATGGTGAACTGAAGGCTAGAAACAGGGAGCTGTAAGACAATTTACTGCTGGTGGGAGCTGGCAAGAGTGATTCAGTTTATGCAAAACAAAAGTTAGCAAATTGCATAGTGGCCGGTGACTTAATGTTTTGCAAATTTGGAGCAGAACATACAGATATGATAGTGGAGTGCTTTCAGGGAATTAAAACCTAACATCTACACAGAGTGATAGAAAAGAGGCATTGAGGTAGTGCAGAAACTGTTATTATTCACATGGGCAAATATTATTTGAGAACAACGGGAAATATTGAATTTGTAATGGGAGAAGAGGAAGTTCCGAACTGCAGACTTGTCCTGAGTGGAGTGTTGCGACGTAGTGGTGTGTCACGGCGGCGTATTGGGGCACTTAATGATAAATATAAATCAACCTCAAATGTTAGAGTGTATAGAGGGTCCTGCTGCGTCACAGACAATTGTTTGTTAAAAACTACATTTTACGTACCGCCGAGACAATTAATGGAAAGATTGAAATATGAAGAGAACTACCATCAGAAATGCAACAAGATAAAGAACAACTTATACAGTCTAAGTGACGAGAGCACCAAAACATTATACCAACAACGTTTATTGCAAAAGCTGGGTGAGAATGCATCGGAATCTGCAGAAACTTTATGTGAACACGTATGTGATGGCATTCATTCAGCGGCTAGAGAGCCGTTAGGCGAACAAGAAAAAGGTAAAAAAGAGGGTAGAATATACGTGTATGTATAATCAGACGAAATAGAAGACGCAGTTAGAAGAAAGAAATGCTCTTATTTAACGGCCCCAAGTACGAAGAAGACTGAAGACTGGGAAAACTACAAATAGATAGACGAAATGTTAAACGCTTAGTTACACATGAGAGAAATTGTGTGTGGGATCAGAAATGGGCCAAAATTGATACATATATAGGAGGTCGAAAATGTACAGAAGTATGGAAATTTTTACGAAACGTGAAGACAGCGCATAAGGATAGATCTCCAATTGAAATAATACCCATTGGAGAATGCAACACATAGTACAAGAAACAGTTGACTGAATATAGAATACTCTGTACTATGAATGAGACAATTACTAGGGAGACCACAATAGAGGAGAAATTGATAACAGTGACTACTGAAGAAGTGGAAACAGCAGTGAAGAAACTAAAGATTGGTAAAGCAGCTGGACAGGGAAATATTCCGGCAGAATTGTTAAAGAATGCCCCTCAGAAATTTTATAAAATGACATCGCAACTGTTTACAATATGCATAAATATACATACAATACCAAAAGAGTGGAAAATAGCACATATTATCCCCATTTTCAAAATAGCACATATTACCCCCATTTTCAAAATAACACATATTACCCCCATTTTCAAAATAGCACATATTACCCACATATTCAAAATAGCACATATTACCCACATTTTCAAAAAAGCACATAATACCCCAATTTTCAAAATAGCACATATTACCCCCATATTCAAAATATCACATATTACCCCCATTTTTAAAATAGCACATATTACCCCATTTTCAAAATAACACATATTACCCCATTTTCAAAATAGCACACTTACCCCCATTTTCAAAATAGCACATACTACCCCCATATTCAAAATAGCACATATTACCCACATTTTCAAAATAACACATATTACCCCAATTTTCAAAATAGCACATATTACCCCCATATTCAAAATAACACATATTACCCTCATTTTCAAAATAGCACATATTACCCCCATATTCAAACACGGTGACAGGAAAAACTGCGATAAATATTCAGCCATCTCAGTAACAAGCACATTTAGCAGACTGTTGGGAAGAATTGTAAGACATATAATAGAAAACGAATATTCAGATAAAGAAGAGGAAGAATAAGCAGGGTTCAGAGCAGGAAGATCATAAAATGATAATACTTTCTTTATTAAACAGCTTACACAAAAGCAACTAAGTGTGGGAAAAGAAGTACACTTGCTGTTTATTGACCTTAAGAAGGCTTATGACAACATTCCTTTAATGGGGGGGGAGTGTGGTCAAACAACACAACTTATTTAGAAAGAAGTTGTATTCTAATAGTTAAACAATGAAACTACATGTTTCGGGCAGTAATGACCATCATCAGGTTTCTACACAACGGGGATTACACACCTTAAAACATTCCTTTAATAAAACTGTGGAAAGTACTTGAAGAGACAAGAATAAGTTACGCTTTGATTAAAACTGTAATAGAACTGTATAAAAAAAATTTTATCTTACATTTAACTGGGCGGCCGCTGCCTAAGGTTGACAACCTTACCACCATCCTGCGCCGTTTTCATGAATTTTAGGGATCTCAGCTTCCTGGAATCCTCTGGGACACCTGAGGCCTGTAACAGGACTGCTTTACCATTTACCTTTTTATTAAATAAGTTAACAAACTTTTTTTCACCTTCCTATATAAAACTATAATTTCTAATAATATTGTCTTCTGAATTTATGTCAATATTTCTTAGAATTTATGATGAACTTTGCACGTTTTAAGAGCCGTTCCAAGAAAACTCGATATTATCAACAGATGGCAGATTTAGACATTAATATCGGATGCTAATACTAGGTGCCACCAGATTGTAGGCCTAACTGAATGGGACAATTGGGCAACTAAATCTGAATTATGCAGTGCGCCCTAAGCAAACGGATTGAAGGAAATGAAGGGGGAGGAGCTTTGCTGGTGTCGAAACGCAGGTATTTACAGGTGGTTTTATGCTTATCATCAAATTCTAAAAACCTGGTTTTATTAAAAAGAAATTCATAAGGTTTCTGTTCAGTTCTACGTCATAAAATAGTCGGCCTGATGTTCTGCTAGTCCGGGTTACAGCCTGTGTTAAAAGAGTGTTTTTATTCCCTAAGCACAAAATAATTATGTTATTTTAAAATTTATTAATTTTGTGTGGAAAAAAATATGTTTAGTGCAGATAAGTAATTATGAAATTCGTCACAAATTTCTTTCCCATTACATAAGTGGGGCTGATGAAAGACGGAAGCAAAATATGGAAGAATGGCAAGATAAATTGCCATGTAACAGTTCATATCTTTTTCTCTTCAAGTAGCGTAAGGGAAATGGATTAATTTAACAAGTAGGCCGGCCATTGTAAGAGGATAATATAAAATATAAATTTTCATAAATGATGTATATTGAATCAAAGCGCCCCTGTATGATTCGGGTCAGGCAAAAACAGCAATAAACTTTAGAAGTCCTTTAAAGGGGGGGGGGGAGGAAAGTATAATGGAAAGATGTGAAATAAATATTTTAGAACAAACACTTGGGCGATGGAGCAATTTGAACCAATCATTTCATTCATTAATTTGTACTTGTGACTTTCAATTTACTGCCGCTCTTCATCAAAAAATCCTATTACAGTGGCATTATCAGTTAATAGAAAACGCCAATCATTTGCTTCCGTCTGTGCTACAACGTGACTCAAAAGTAGTAAACCTCAAATTCCCTCAGGACAGGTGTGTACTGAAATATCGCAAACGCACATGTAATGACACATTGCAAAAGTTAATCACTTATTAATAAAAGGTGAATTTATCATTTTCGTAATTTGTCATTTTTTCGGTCAGATTAGTCTATCGTCCTTTCTTGTTTTCGCCATGTAGGAAAAAGATATTTTGATGTCTCTTCATAAATAAGGCATTTGTGATCAAACAGATTAATTCTAACATCAAAATACAGCCTGTTTACAAATATAAGTTACATATTTCATATAACAAAATCAAATACATTTAAGGATGGAGACAGTAACTGGTACATATTTAAATTTTATTCAATTATTGAGGCAGTTAAATTTTAAGATTAAATACTTGTAGGTATTAAATTGTACTTTGAAAGTTCTACAAAATATATGCTTAGGTCACAATTTTGAGAAGAAATGTTAATTTCCTGTAAGAAGGAACTCTGTCACAGTAGCCCTACCTAATAACAGTCACATGACAGTTTAGTGGTCTTCACGTAATACACAACACAATGCAGTATAAAAGTACAATTGGCGGTGTTGCTGTTCAGCGGTACGCTGTTGTGCGCTGTGGTATTGACAGCTAAGATGGAAGTTTAATGCTACTTCTTATACTCTTCTTAGTATCTGTTTTGCCACATACGTAATAAGAAAAGGACTTGGAATCGCTCTTTGTAAATAAAGTTAAATTTGGAGAATATTAACCTGGGTGATGTGATTTATACTCTGTTAAAAGTTTTCTTAATTTCGGAGGACTTCCTGCCTCCGGTATGAGAGCGGATACCGATCAACGTATACCAAATCACACCGCATCTCATCGCAGTTGGCCGCAGGCTTCACACACATCGGCTTCGAACTTGAGTATAAAGTCCTTCGTATAGCGGGGCTACATCTAAAAATTACCCGTCATTTTAAATGACAACCTTGAAAGCGAGTCTCACAAAACTTAAGGCCCGCCTATCCCAGTCACGTGATTAGCAACTCCTACGTAAGCAGGCGATTACCGGCTTATTCACCTGTCAGCAGATACACACTGATATGCGCGCACATTAATTAGCGGAATGTCCTGACTTGTAGAATCGACCTAGACTGGCTATTGATATCTGCTGTTGAAGTTTGAAGTTTGAGGATTAGTGGAATTATTCCTGATATATCAAACGGGAAGCAATACGATTTTAGATGGCAAGCGTGAGGTGAATTGTGACTTAATGTCTGATGTCAGCAGAAGCACTAATGTCTGAGACGAGTAAATTTGACGTTGAAATGTCTATTGAAAAAATAAAAAAAAAAAACATAAATAACCAGGTTTTATCAAACAACAACAGAAGTGACTATTGCATGTGGTAGTGAATTTTCGTTCTGTGTTCCATAAAATTCTTAATTCTAACTCGAATAAGAAGTAATGACCTGAGTAATGGAAATATTCGATCAATATACCTATCAATAAGAAGAGTAATAAAAAATTAAGTAGAAATTAAAAGGCACATTATTTTTCCAACTACGTAAAAATGTATATCAATCATCTTTCCGTCAAGGTTAACTTATATATGCAGAGGAAATTATTTGGTAACATCGGTATGGATTTCGAATTAACAAGTTATCTACTGATAATATACTCTGCATTCTTCAAATGCTTAAATGAATGGGAAAACAACGAAATAGTGCATCAATTGTTTATAGGCTTCAAATGAGTTTGTGATTCAGTTAGTAGAGATGTATTGTGTAATATTCTCATTGCGTTATTTATTTCCATGGAATTCGTAAATCTAAAAAAATATATCTAAATGAAACCTACAACATAATCTGAGTGGGGAAGCACTTTTTTTCTCATTTCCTATTATGAATGTTTTAAAAAAAAACAGATTTTTTATCACAATTGCTCTTGAAGTTTGCTTTAGATTACGCCTGAAGGAATGTTCAGGTAAACCAAGATGGCTTCAAAATAAATTGTACACATCAGTTTTTGTTTATGCTGATGATGTTAATATATTGGGCGAAACATTATATAACACGAAGGAAAAAACAAAAGCTTTATTAATTGTTAGTAGGTTTGACAAGTAGTGAATGTTGGTAAAACTAAATACATGGTCATATCTCGAGATCAGCATGCAGTAGGAACTCACAATATAAAGATTAATAATAGTTCCTTGAAAAGAGTCGAAGTGTTCAAATTCATGAATGAATTAAGAGCAGTTTGAAGTCACGTAACTCTTGCTATCTTTCCGTACAACATCTTTTGTCTCCCACGTTTGCTTTCAAAATCATAAGCATTTAATGCATACAGAAATATAATCTTGTGTTTTCTTTTGTATATTTGTCAAAATTCGTCCCTCACATTGAATGAGGAACGTAGCCTAAAGTTATTTGAGAATAGGATGTTGAGAAAAATGTTTGGCCCTAAGGGGTCGAGGTAGCATTGGAGTGAAGAAAAAAACCTAGTTGGCTTATTGATCTGTACTGCTCAACAAATATTTTTTTGGGTGATTAAATAAAGAAGAATTAATTGTGACGTTCATATAGCATGTTTGGAGGAGAGGAGAGATGAATACAGAATATGGTGGAAAATCCTATGGAAAGAGACCACTTGGAAGATCCAGACTTAGATAAGATCATAATATTAAAATGCATCTTTGGAAGTGGAATGGGGACATAGATTGGATTGAGTTGGCAGAGGATAGGGACAGGTGATGTGAACTTCTGATTACGTTAATGAACCTTAGGGTTTCATAAATTGTGGTGATTTTCTTGTTTGATTGGTAAAAGTTTAGTTTCTCAATAAGGACACTGCTCCAGTTAGTAAGTAAGTAAGTAAGTAAGTAATTAAGTAAGTAAGTAATTAAGTAAGTATGTAAGTAATTAAGTAAGTAAGATATTCTGATGAATTCAGGCAGCGTCAGCCAGACTAATAAAGTAATTTTACTGAATCATTCCTGTACACATTCCTTGCAGTGATCAGGGTTGTTTAAACATGCAAAACTGTGACCATTCTCAAACATAATAAACACTTCTGTTTGTGGTGAATGATACATTGTGATATATACAAAAGAATGTTTTGTTCAAAATGAAAATTGGAACGATATTCTTGTCTAATTCTTTGTTTCTACAGACATACTTGCAAAATCTTAATGTGAAATAGTTTTGTAAATTTTTCTGTAAAATTAAGTTACAAAAGTTTATGTTGAAATGATTATATATGAGAGAATTTCAATAGGATCAGTAATTGTATTGTTCTGCACTTTTGATTCAAATATTTTTAATTTCAGCAAATTCCTTTTAAGCTTACTTTAACCTTTAGAAACCTTTACACATAACTTTCAATCAGACTTAAAAAGGTACCTTTTATCTCACAAAATTTATGGTAAATTCGTTCGGAATTTTATGTTCTCCTCTCGCTATTAACTTCGTTGACTTCTGGAGCGTGGCACTGTCTAATTTGGTAGATTATATGAACGTTGTAGGAGAATATGTTGCTTGAGCTGCATGTAATTTTGAAATATATTTTAATTTATTTGCCTTTCCACTGTGGATTAAAGTGAGCAATTGCAATTCAAGAGGCGGGAGGTGCAAATGGAAACTGTTGAAAAAATATAGACTGTCTTTATTCAAAGCAACAATACAGTCTAAGGATATATTTCTTTCTTACATTTCCTACTTATTTACAATGGAGATCGTTGTTGAAAATACTTATTATCATATGATACCTAAAATTTATTATCCCCTTAGGGACCTCGAAATAAATTACTTGCTCTAATCACAGTTCAGAAACTTTCGTTTTTAGCGCAATTTAGGCATATTGTAAGAGGAATTTCCATTCGAATTTCATTTTTATTAATTATGGAGTGGAAACAGTGAAAAGTCTATGCGTTATTTGTGTCTTTCTTGCTTTCTTTTATAAAAATAAATCTAAAAACACAAAAGATAATAAACATTCAGTCTAGAACAACTTACCTTCTAAATCGGGTGTCATTTCTTTGAGAAAATGGTTTTCCAAAATAACTTATATTTTCGATCAGAAATGTCTAATTAGGAATATAAATTATTTTCTAATAAAAATTGTTATCGATTGAATTGTAACACATCGGGACATGTTTTATTAGGCTAAATAAATAGAATGAACAAAAAAAATAAAATTTTAAAAATGAGATTCCTCCGATGCAGGACTTTATCAAGATGCAAATGAAATAACCAATTTAATGTTATTCTATATACTTTCATTACAATCAATAACTTAAGCATACTGTTTACATTCATGCATATAAGTTATTAATTTAAGGTAGTCTGAATCAATTCCTGAAGGTCATTTTTAGACATATCATAATAAATGTACAAGCAGGTTCAATAAAGTTTGTTACCGCTTGCAGTACTCGAGTTGTTTAGAGATAATTCTGAATGTTTATTCTTTGCGACTAAAATGTAGACGTAGGCATGTTGTTAATGATGAGGTCAGTAGTATTTTTGGTAGATTTTTAAGATAACGTATTTTCGTATTTCCAAAAAACATAAACACAAAAAGTTAATTACACAGGTAATGTGCTATATAAACTCCAAAACTAATTAAATTATTCTGCAGAATACATTAAATTTTACTATACGAAAATTTTAACCTTCACATTCAAGTTAAGTGCATAGATTTACAAAACTACCTCTTTTGCTTTTTATTATTATTATTATTATTATTATTATTATTATTATTATTATTATTATTATTATTTGACGACAAAAGCACACGTAACCGCTCCTTGTAAGTTTAGTTAACACAAAACTCCCTTAATCAAATCCGTAAATTTTGTAGAGTACACAAGAAATTCCCCTTTCTAAAGACCTTCATTTTAACATAGTAAGTGTGAATTTAAGCTATGTAAGTCAGAAGACTTGAACACAGTATCATATACGATTGTAATCCAAATGATATTTAGTAGGAAGATATGAATGAAAGAAATAAGCTTAATCCATTACTGAATATTGACAAATGAGGTCTCAGACTTCAGGAATTTACGAATGACTGAGCGTTTCATTTTGCACTAAGAACGACATAATTTTTCTTGTGAAATGACACAAACACTGCTCGATTTTTCAGAAGCGCGCTGACTTCAATTCTGACGGTAAAATGAAAAAGCTTTCTGTGGCTTCAAGAATTTATGAAAATGCCATTTTTGGGTAATAAAATGTATACTTGCGATAATATTTGGAATTTGACATCGTAAATTACTCTTTGTCTTGGGCTGGGTTCACTGCAGGGAATAGGAAAAAGACGGCTAACGCGAAGTCAGAGAAAGAAACGTCGCTGAACCATACGGTTCAGCCATTTGTCAGACAGTTTTTTGGTGTCATTTCACCAGTGCAAATACTCGCACGTCCTTTTCCCTACAAAACATTTATGAAAATCTGATAACTTATTTTTCGTTTATTATTCATTCGAAACTCCATAAATTAAAATAATTCGTCGTTCTCTGCAACAATTTCAGAAACTGTTGCAGCCTTTATGAAAACCTCTAACTTTACATACAGTAGGTGCTAACAAATCTGCCTTTATCCGGATTCTCTATTAATTGTTAATTTGGACGTCACGAATATGGAACAGTGAAAATTAAATATTCATTTGTCGAAGTTACTTGGCAACAGGCTTCCAAACATATAAAAAGTCAATAATTAGTGTAACTGTTAGCATGTTACGGTCACAGCATTTAGATACAAGCGGTGTGAGAGAAGTGAAAGGCAAGTTTTGAAGTTCGTGATTCAAGCATTGAGGAATGTGGCACTATTTCAACTGGTAAAAAGCGACTTTCCACAAGAGAATATTGCTTACATCTTCAGGAACGAGCAGTGGAAGAATAATGGCATTTTATTTGAAAACTTTGGTAAACTTTGCTTGATTTATCAAATCTTAACTACTTATTTCAGATCCCATAAAGATTTTCCATTCCCTACTTTAAAATTACAATAATCCTCTTCAAGTGAGGAAATATTATTTTTTGGAGATTCTGGTGCTACTGTTTTTTTTCAGTTGTGTTAATTTTTAATTTAATTTTTTTCACGAAATTTTTTATTCTTACTTTGTATTGTAAAAACCATCTTGCTTTGGGTCTATCCGCAGGTATTTACCTTTAAAATTTAGTTCATTATGAATCTCCATGTTTCAATATTACACATGGCAAGAGAGGTGTAGTTGCTTTTGACTTCTAAGTATATTAACAAATATTTTTATCAAACACTTATTTATAACTGTCTTTTCTAAGGATATCTTCTTCTGCATTTCCCTGAAGAAATCTTAGGAATTTAAAGTATTTTGAAAGTTTAAAACGGTACTTCGGGATATCTTTGATACGATCAACAGATGGCAGTGTAAGATAGTAAGTTCGGATGTTTCTCTAGGTGTCACCAGACTGCCTGACCATCTGAATGAGACATTTTAGAAACTAAATCTGAATTATTTTAGGAACCGTAGACCAAGAGATTGGGGGAAATTGTAGGTGTTTTGTGTTTAAGGTCAAGGTCAAAATACCTACTTTTATTAAAAAGAAATCTGGAAGGATTCTGGCAAGTTCTACACTGTAAAATTTTGTGGTGGATATTGTGCTAGACTGCGTTAGAGCCTTGGTTCAAGGAGTGTTGCCAGTCTCTAAATAAATGTTAGTAAATTTATATTTTTATTTTATAATTTTAAGCAAATTAAAATATACTTATACCAGATAATTAAATTTGTATGTTTCACAGTTTTCTTCCCTATAACTTAATTAGTTTGATACAATTTGGAAG
>Ga0099364_10007115_pt1 | contig 16079 bp, 15 predicted proteins | sample TergutTh196P3_FD_73070 | JGI IMG/M metagenome (GOLD analysis project Ga0099364, IMG submission 73070) | Microcerotermes parvus P3 segment gut microbial communities from Pointe-Noire, Republic of the Congo - Th196 P3 | ecosystem: Host-associated > Arthropoda: Insects > Digestive system > Gut ...
CCGAGTGCCATGAAGATGCGCGCCGCGCTGCGCCTGTTGCGGGAGAAACATCCCGAGTTGGAGGTCGAGGGCGAAATGCATGGAGATGCGGCGCTCGATGCCCGGTTGCGGCAACATATCCTGCCGAGTTCGCGCTTGGGCGAGGCTGCCAACCTCCTGGTTTTTCCAACCCTGGACGCGGCCAATATCGCCTTCAACCTGTTGAAAACCGCCGTCGGTGGAGGTTTGACGGTTGGGCCGATCCTGCTCGGCTCGGCTAAGCCCGTGCATGTGCTGACCCCCTCGGCTACGGTGCGCAGAATCATCAACATGACCGCGTTGACCGTCGTCGAGGCAGGGTGCCTGGAGAGAGAGAAGGTAAAAGTGTTTACGGAGCCGAAGGCTCCTCTGACTCTATAGCCTCCCTCGAGAGGGAGGCTTTATTTCAGGCGCTTCGTGCCCCCCTCTTGAGGGAGGTGGCACGCCGAAGGCGTGACGGAGGGGGTAAGAATCCCCGCCATTCATGGCGAGATGACATGGCGGGTTCGAGGAAGCGCCACTTTTTCGGAAGTGTTGTTTTTATGCTAATGCAAAAAGAAAACTGCGTGCGTCGTGCGGTTTTTCGCTTTGTGCGGTTTGTCGATGGGGCGCATACGTGTTAGAATATGAATGTATGATTTTCGGGACGGCTTTAAGATGTTTTGCTATCCCGTTGTTTTTAATGTAAAACAACCCTCAGGCTCTGGGTTGGATGAGGTACTCGATGAAGCCTCGCATTTTGTTTGTCATGATGATGGCCTTGGCTCTGACACTGCCCCTGGGAGAAGGGGCTGCGGCTGCGCCTGCTAAATGCACGGCGGCATCGAAAACGAAAGCATGCAAACCCGCGCCAACGACTTCGGCAAGTAAAGGCAAGTCTACGCGGGCGGCTGCTGCGGGCAAGAGTTCTGCGGGCAAGAGTTCTGCGGGCAAAAGTGCGGCAGGCAAAAAACAGGCAGGCAAAAAAAGGGCGGAAAGGTCTGGCAGAGTCACGAAAGCCAAACGCACGCTGGAAAGCAAACTGGCCGTTGCAAAAAAACGGGCCGCCAGGGCTCGTGCGGCGGATGAGCCCATCACGTTGCGATTGGACGAACATGGTCTGCCTCGCCTGAATTCTTCGGCTTTCTATGTCGCCAACCAGAGCACGGGCGAAGTCCTGCTCCAGAGAAACGCGCGCCAGGTCATACCGATTGCCTCGATTACCAAGCTCATGACGGCAATCGTGGTGCTCGAATCGGGCAGCAATCTGAACGATATGCTCACCATCACCGATGACGATGTCGACTACCTGAAAGGCACAAGCTCCCGCCTGGGGGTGGGGACGCGGCTCACGCGCGAGGATATGCTGCTGCTGGCGCTGATGTCATCGGAAAACCGGGCCGCTTCGGCTTTGGCGCGTCACTATCCGGGCGGACGGGCAGCCTTTATCAATGCGATGAACGTCAAGGCGCGCCTGATCGGCATGTCTGAAACCCGCTTCTACGACAGCACGGGGCTCACGCCGCGCAATGTTTCCAGTCCGCGCGATTTGTCCCGTTTGGTGGCGGCTGCATCCGCTTATCCGCAGATCCGTGAATTTTCCACGACGGAAGAGCGTTATTTCTATATCAATGGGCAGCCAAAGCGTTTCGGCAACACCAATGGGCTGGTCAGAAGTCCCGACTGGGTCATCAGCGTTTCCAAGACGGGTTATATCAGCGAAGCCGGACGCTGCCTCGTGATGCAGGCATGGATGCAGGATCAGCCGCTGTTGATCGTATTGATGGACGCGAATGGCCGCAGCACGCGTACCGTCGATGCACAGCGGGTTCGTTTGTGGCTGGAGGAGAAGCCGGAACGCCTGGCGTCTACCCGTCGAAACCAGCAGGGGTAAAACGGTTCCACCCAAGACGACCAAAAACAAACGCGGAGCGTATCGACTCTCCGCGTTTGTTTTTTTAATGAAATGAATATTCCTCGTTATATGGCAGTAAACGGGTAATTTTTTACGTTCGTAAATTCCCGTTTCATGGAAACTCCAGAGAAGTTTTGTCCAATCCATTGGACATTCTCTTTGGATAAGGCCACCCATGAACGGAGAATCAGACGCGCCAACAGTGCCGGGTAATTACCCGTACAGGAGCGTGCGCGCGTGGGTGGCTGACAGGTTCTACGCGATGGCCGTGCCGGATTGGGCCTATTACCCGACGATGCAGGCGATCCGGAACGGTTTTCTGTTCTGTTTGCCGCTGGTCACGCTGGGCGCGCTCGCCATTCTCCTCAACAACCTGCCCCTGCCCGGTTACCAGGACTTCATGAACGAAGCGTTCGGGGAAAACTGGAAACAGTTCGGCGGACTCGTCTGGCAGGGCACTTTTGGGGTGCTCTCAGTGCCGATGTTGGTGGGCACGAGTTACCAACTCGCCGTCCTGGACAACCAACGGCATATCGCCAGTCCCGTCAGCCCGGTCATTGCCGCCCTGACGGCACTGACCTGCCTGATGGTCATTCTGCCGTCGGGCGGAGAGGGCGGAATCCTGCAATATATGGGGACGCCGGGGCTGTTCGTCAGCATCCTCGTAGCCGTCGTCTCCTGCCGTATTTTCCTGAAACTGGCGCGCAAGCGTCGGCTGGCCATGCTGATCTATTCTGAAGGCATGGAGGCTTCGATTCAGCAAGCCTTTGCCCTGCTGGTGCCGGGCATTCTGACCGTTTGCCTGTTCGCCGGTTTTTATTTTCTTTTCCATGCGGTGTTCGACATCTCGATCCACCGGGCGGTGCACGACGCGCTTCTTTTCCCCTTCCAGGTGGAGGGACTCCAGAATACGCTGAGGACGAGCATTTCCTACGTTTTTCTCGTCGATCTTTTCTGGTTTTTCGGCATCCACGGCGCGAACGTGCTCGATCCCCTGACCAAGGATTTGCTGGAGGCGGCACATCTGGCCAACCAGAAGGCGCTGGAGATGAACCTGCCGCCGCCCAACATCATCACCAAGCATTTCCTGGATACTTTCGTATTCATGGGCGGTTCCGGCGCTTCCATCTGCCTGCTTTCGGCGCTCCTGATCGCCAGCAGGAACAACGGCAGTCGTCGGTTGGCAAAAATCTCCCTGGTACCGGGGATATTCAACATCAACGAAATCCTGCTCTTCGGCCTGCCCGTCATCCTGAATCCCATTTTTCTTCTGCCTTTCGTACTGGTTCCGCTTGTCATGACGATGACCAGTTACCTGGCAGTGGATCTCGGTTTTGTCCCTTTGCCGGTTCGGGAGCTCAGTTGGACGACGCCGCCGATTCTGGGGGGGTATTTCTCTACTGGCGCGCTTTCGGGCAGCCTGCTGCAAGTTTTCAACCTCGCGCTGGGAACTCTGATTTACGTCCCTTTCATCACCATTTCCGACAGGGAAAAGGCGGGCCGTCAGAAAAAGGCCATGCAGGCGCTCATGGAAATTGCCAGCAGGAACGTGGCTGGCCCTTCAGGCAAGAAGTGCCTCGACCGTGATGACGAAATCGGCGTGCTTGCCCGTGCCCTGGCGAATGACCTGGAACACGCGCTGAAAACCAATGTGGGTCTTTTTCTCGAATACCAGCCACAAGTCGATCATGAAAGCGGCACTGTCATTGGCGCAGAGGCGCTGGTGCGTTGGAATCATCCGGTATATGGGCCGATCCCTGCGCCGATCATGGTGGCGATTTCCGAGGACGGTGGGTTCATGCGCTCCCTCGGCCTCTGGGTGTTGAATGAAGCCTGCGCCGAACGGGCGCGCTGGCGGGATGCAGGCATCGACAGGCGTTTCAAGACCTCGGTCAACGTCTCCATTCAGCAACTCGGAGACGCCAAACTGACAAAAAAGGTGATGGATTGCCTGACCCGTCATGGTTTGCAGCATTGCATGATCGGCATCGAAGTCACCGAATCCATCGCCCTCGACCCGGAAAGTCCGCAAGCCCTGATACTGAAAGATCTCAACGAGCAGGGATTCGTCATCTCGATGGATGACTTTGGGATGGGTCACAGCTCGTTGGTCTATCTCAAGTATTTCCCGGTCAATATCCTGAAAATCGACAAGGCGCTCTCCAGGGATGTCGTCACGAGCAATATTTGTATGGAAGTCATCAGCACCATCGTCGATCTGTGCCGTTCCCTGAACGTGAAGATCATCGTCGAGTATGTGGAGAACCAGGAACAGGTCGATATGCTCCTGTGCCTTGGATGTCATGTTTTCCAGGGCTATTTCTACAGTCCGCCCATATCGGGGGAAAAACTCCTGCATTACGTGTTCGAGATGAACCGGAAAAAGAAGGAAGGAGTCGGATGAAATTCCGGGTCTTCATCCTCTGTTTTCTGATTCTTTTTCATGTCCGGTCGGCCTTGGCCTCGAATGAGACCGCGCCTGCAACGGAGCAAGGGCAGGCAACAACGCCCGAACAGGGTTTGTTGCCTACGGTTTCCGGCAATCTTTTCTATTTCAATCGCCACCGGAAACGCTACGAAGTTAAGGAAGGGCGTTTCCGCGACAACCTTCGTCATCAGACCCTGCAAGGCAACGTAGACATCAGCTCGCCCTTCTACGCCGATGCCGTCGGGTTCGAGTTGGGGCTGTTTGCCACGACCGATCTTGCCAACAGCGCCAATCCGGATCACGAGATGAGTTTTTTCCCCTGGGACATCCCCTGGTCGCAGGACTGGTCGCAGCGCAACGCGAGGAACGGCACATCGCTCTATCGTGCTCACCTGAAGCTGCAGCAGGTAGAGGGGGATCGGCGGTTCTGGGGCAAGGTGGGTTATTTTCAACCATCCGGCCCCGGCGTGATCGGCGTCAATTGGTCGCTCATGCCCGGCACGTACCGGGGGCTGGAAACCGGGCTGGACAAAGGCCCGCTCAGTGTCGCTTTCGCCTGGGCCGATCAGTACAAGGCGCCCTGGTTTTCCGACCTTTATTATTTTCGCAGGAACGACAAACAGACCCGTGTCGATCATCTCTGGTCGCTCGGCGCGCGCCTTCGTTTCGCGTCCGGATTTTCAGCGGAAGCGGCCTATGGCGAATCGCAGGGTTTTTTGCGGAGCGCCCATCTGAAGTTCAAATACAACTCACCGGGCGAAAAAGTCTACCTCAGCTACCAGTTGTACGGCATGGCCGACCGCGACGAATCCGACTCGCCCGACAACCAGTACGGCGGTCATGTTGCCCATCAGCACTATCTTGCCGCCGCCTGGCGTCCGGCGCCCTGGGTGCTGAGAGCCGAATTCCTCCATACCCGCGCGCCCAGCAGCCAGCCGCAACACGCGGGCTATTTCGCCTATCGTCTGATTGGCCGGTATGGCGGCGCGAACGGCGCGTATGAACCCTGGTGGGACAACCGCTCCGACTGGAATCACAACAGGGAAAGCGCCGTCTTCCTGGGCGTTTCCCGTTCCCTGGACGATCTGTTGGGGGTTTCCGGCTTTACTGTCGGCCTCTCCGGCGCGGTTGGCTGGGGTGGCCGGGTGCATGGCGTGGAAGAACGCTTGCGGGAGCGCGCTTGGTCGGCGGATCTCGCCTATGCCGTGCCCGACGGGCCGCTGAAAAACGCCCGCATCAGTCTTCACTACACCCGCTACGACAACAAGACCAATCAGCCGAGTTGGACGGGTTACAACAACCTCTTTCAGGACGAACGCGACCTGAAAATCCTTTTGGTGATTCCCTGGGGACTGTAGGGAAAGACCTCATGAATACCAAGGGAACCTCTGAACAATTCTGCATCCACCGCCTGTCATCCTGCGCGAAGTCGCAGGATCCATGCGGCGTGTGGATTGCAGTGACTACGCCTGACGGCTCTACGCTGCAATGACATGACGGGATGCGAGTACGCACGGGGTTTTTGAGCAGTCTGTTAATTGTACGTCACAGAGGCGAAAGTTCTTTTAATGCCTTTTCTGTATCTGACCGATGGATAGCCGAAAATCACAACGATACCTTCTTTGCTCTTATATCGGACACCGTATTTTTCGCGGAGTTTTTTGGCATCATCTCCATATTGAAATGCCCAATGTATTGCGCCGATCATGCATGTTCCCAATCCCAGTGATTCGGCAGCGTACATGGCTGTCGTAGCGGCGACAATCGGGTCGGCTGGGTCGGTAAAAGGGGAGCCGTAGAAATACATTGCCAGCGGTGCGTCGTAATTGATCAGATTGATGCCTTTTTCCATTTCGTCGATGTAAGTGTCAGAGAGAGGTTTGATAAAATTACGAAACATTTCGTCATTATCTTTCCCCCAGAGCGGGCGCAAAAGCGCCAGAAACCACCGAGACACGAACCACCGCTTGCCTTTAAGATAGGCGCAATAATCTTTGGCGAAATTGTGGTTTTTTTCTTTGGTGTCGAACACAAGAACATTGACATCCGATGGAGGGCAGCCCATAGGCGACGTGCTTGCCGCTTCCAGTATCTTTTCGATGATTTCAGGTTCGACCTTTTTGTCGGTAAATTCGCGGATGCTCCTTCTTCGTTGAAGTAGAGTCAAAAGTTGCTCATAATTTGCCTTATTTCTGATGGTTGGCAATTTGAACAAATCGTCCGGGGATAACGTCCTGCCGTTGATGGTTATCGCCATTTTGGGGCATGCCGCCATGCAGTGCCCGCAGGCGATGCAACCGAAGAAGGGTGTTGCTTTAACCTTCGCTATTTGAGTCGGCTTGGCTTCGGGGATAGCGTTTGGTATGTGCTTATCCACCAACTCAAGGCTGGAATCGTTGCAGACTTCTACACATTTTCCGCAGCCGTCACATTTGGCAGTGTCAATGTAAATTTGAGCTTTTTCTCTGGTTCTGCTTGTTGGAATTGCCATAATGTTTGCTCCTTGTTTGGAGAAGGAATAGATTGAATAATAAGTAAAAGCTGCTCTGTATCGGCAACGTCGGTTAGGTGTATTTTGCCATCTTCAGCTTTCATTTTGAGTCACCCCTGCCTAAAGGCAGGGGATTCCTTGATACGGTCTTGGGGAGCCTTTGGCTCCCGTTACGCTTTGTCTCGCTTGACTCCGCCATAAATGGCGGATACTGCGCGAGACCCGTGTTCAACTGTCCGATTTTTTCGGACAGTTCACTTCCTTCGGCTTTGAGTTTGAATTTTAAATCACCCCAATATTTGCGCGGCCTGTAATTATCTGCCAAAACCGCAATCACATCTACAATCGAAAAATACCATTCTTCCTTTTCAGTATCCCATGCGGTACGGATTCTTTTGTCTTCAAACAACTGGATTTTATTGCTATTATCCATGTTGGCTCTCCTTCAATATTATTAAATATGGTAATTCGATCATACATCAAAACCATGACTTAATCAACTGTCATTACCGTCGATTTTAAATGCCCGATGTAGCACTATTCAGTGACAGAAAGCACAGCGAGTATCTTGCACGCAGTTAGCGTATTTGCTAACATCGCTGCATGACTTATCAGATCGACTACTTCCATCAGGGTGTTCTGGCAGAGATCGAATCCTGGCCGGTTGATGTCTTGGCCGACTACGCTCGCTTGATTGAACTGTTGGCACAGCATGGCCCAAGCCTGCGCCTGCCTCACTCCAAAGCCTTCGGTGATGGTCTATTTGAGTTGCGCCCGCGTGGGCGCTCTGGCATTGGGCGCGCCTTTTATTGCTTCTTGCTTGGTAAACGCGTCATCGTTGTTCATGCCTTCATCAAGAAAACCAAAGAGACGCCTGACAAGGAACTCAAGTTGGCCCGAAAACGGGTCAAGGAGCTGCAAAATGACTAATCTCAATTACAAACCCGTCGCTCATAACCATGAGGAATTCATCGCTCGTGCGTCCAGGCGGAAAGGCTTTACTGATGCATACGAAGCCTTGGAACTGGAGTACCAACTTGCCAACCAAATGCTCAATGCACGTGCACGCGCAGGTCTCACGCAAGATGCCGTTGCCCACATCATGGGCACCACAAAAAGTGCCATTTCGCGCCTTGAGGCAGCCGGTAAGCACACGCCATCCATCGCTACACTCAAACGGTACGCGGAGGCTGTCGGTTGCGACCTTCAGGTCAAGCTTGTGCCACACAAGGCAAGTGCTACCTGACAAGTCGCCGCATCCTGACATCATGTTCAACCCCGCTCCCTTCGGTCGCTGGGCACTCAATCGCTGCGTGCTTGGGTGCCAATTAGCATAAGCGGCAGATATCACCTTGCGGTTGTCGTCGTTATGGCATTGGACGAATACTCAGTTGCTCTATAGCCAGTATCGTTTGCCGGAGGGGCGTTTTTGTGAAGAAGTCGTCCGATGCCTGAATGTCTGGCTGGATGGGCAATATCGCGAGGAATTTGCCGCGTAGATGCGCGTGTTCCATGTCGTCGTTGCGGGTTTCCCACATGGATAAAAACTGTTCGCGGCTGAAAGTACGGTTTCCGAGAGAGGGGTCTGCCAGCCATACCGTATTGTCGCTGATTCCGCGCAGCACCGAAAAGTGGTCGTCTTTGCGATTTTTCAGATAGACGAGCACCGGAATGTGCAGTTGTGTCAGTTGTTCCCAACTGGCGGCAAAGCCCTGTGCCTTGAAACCGAATTGCGGCATGATGCTGGCCATGGCATCGAAACTGGCTTGTTCATGCTCTTTGCCCATTGCTTTGAGAATTTCTTCTTCGGTTACTGTCTGGCTGTACTGCTCGTTGAGTATTGTGGCCAGCGAAGCCGCGCCGCAGGAAAAATCCTGATTCTGTTTGACCACGCGTGCATCGCGCATGGTTTTCCAGCTTTTGATGGGGACATGGCCCGCCAATGTAGGCGTAATGACCAAGGCGCTTTCGCTTCTGGCGGGTTCGGGCGGGTCATTTTCAGCTTGTGCCGGGGCGATCGACAACAGCAAACCCAGCAGGGGCAAGTTTTGAAAAAACTTTTTCAGCACGGATTTCATCTGCTTTCTCCAGTGGGCCAGACAAATGATCTCTGGCCCACTCGAAGGATGATGGTTACTTGCGTGGCGTCACGATCTACCTTATCGTCCTGATCTGCCCTGCAATACCAAGTTGCGCCCCTGTCGAACCGAGACTGATACCGAGTTGCCCCCCTGTCTGTTGGCCATTCCAAGTGTTCATGCTCTGCACTGCGATTGATGATCGCGGCGGCACGTATACCAACGATCCGTTCACCTTCGTGTAGTAACCCGAGGCTGGCGGATTCCGCCACGATGCCGGCCACATCGACTTCGGCATATCCTCCATCATTGATTGCCTGCTCTCGTTGTACACATTCCATTTAGGCAACCCATTCTCCCAGTAAGCTGGCGGCTGTAAAATAGCATTCCAATCATACCAATCTGGATAATTGGCCCCTTCGGTTTCCTTCATCTCCTTCTGAGACAGCGTAGCCAATTGCGCTGGCTTGGATTTCTGACCGAATAGTTGTTGCATATCGGCAGCGTTGAACGTTTGCTGTGTTTCTCCTGCGAAAGCCGTTGAGGCAAGACTCATCGCGGCAGCAAGAATGGTGAGCTTCAGTTTCATGGCAAGACTCCTGAAAAATAAAAAGTTTGGAGAGAGTTGATGGCTGTAAAGCACTAGAGCGTATGCAGCCATTAACTGAAACGCGGGCCAGCCCCGTCACGAGACCTGATGTGTCTGGCCCACTCGAAGGATGATGGTTGCTGCATGGCGTCACGATCTACCTTATCGTCCCGAACTGCCCTGCAATACCGAGTTGCCCCCCTGTCCCTTGGCCATTCCAAGTGTTCATGCTCTGCACTTTGATGCTGCCTGGAGTCACGTAGTAACTCTGATTCGACTGCACCGGCTGCTGTGTCTTCTGTGTTGTAGTCGTCGTCTGCGGTGTGTTCTCTTTACAACCTCCGCAACCTGGCACCAGTGGGACGACTCTTACGAGTTTAGTATTACCGGTATCATACGTATACCCACCACCTTCATCCCTCACTTCCCAGCTTACATAATACTCCACGCCGCCTACATATATCTTTCGGCTTTTATCTACACGCCAGCCGGTGTCGGTGGCAGCCCCTTCGGTTTCCTTCATCTCCTTCTGAGACAGCGTAGCCAGTTGCGCTGGCTTGGATTTCTGGCCGAATAGTTGTTGCATGTCGGCAGCGTTGAACGTTTGCTGTGTTTCACCAGCGAAAGCCGATGAGGCGAGACTCATCGCGGCAGCAAGAATGGTGAGTTTCAGTTTCATGGCAAGACTCCTGAAAAATGAAAGGTTCGGGGAGAGTGGACGGCTGTAAAACAACTAGAGCGTATACAGCCAATTGAAACGCAGGTCGGCCCCGCCACGACCTGACACGTTTGGTTGCAATGTAAGATTCAGCGTATTACTCTTTGAAACCCCGTAACCAACCCCCAAAATGAGATCGGTACTGGTATTTCGCATGCCTTGTTCCTGTTTATCCACGCGCTCTGCCATGCGATTGACCCATTGCACGCCGGTTGTCAACGTAATACGATCATTTACCGCAAAGGCGACAGAAGGACTAACCAAAGTAAGGTTGCCGGGTTTATAGTCAAAATCCCCATCCTTGCGTTTCCCACTGAACAGGTATGCGCCGGTCAATGACAATACCACCGGATCAATGGCTTTGTAGGTTGTAAAACCCATCATGGCCGATTTGAATGAGGATCGGCTTTTGGTATGCTTTTCATAAAGAGCGACTTCTGCAAAACCCAGTATGGCGGGTGTCTTATTGTCGTCCTTGAATCTGTAGTTGATGCCGCCCCAAGTGCTCGCCCACCGTTTAAGGCTGTTGCTGTCTTTGGTGCCATCTGCGTCAATACTGCGCTGACGGGAATACAGATAATTTGTCCGCGTATAAATCTCGGCTCTGCCCGTCAACCCGTATCGCAAACCTGCCGTGCCAACGAACGCATCGCCATTTATGGTGCGCTCTCCGACGTTTGTAGGCACCGTTACGAAAGAAGTCGTGCCGGTCTGTACGACGAGAACTTCGTTGCCTACCGAAAGCTTGGAACTTTCAAGATTGGAGTACGACGCTACGAACTCAAGCTTGACTTTGCCTTTGTCGGTGAGAATGCCCTCGATGTTCAACGGTAACTCGGCTCGCACAGGCATGGCGGCAACGAACATGCCGATGGAAAGACAGCAGATTAAAATACGCATGTCGCGTGCTCTTATGGGATATTCGATAATGTGTTTTGGATGCTAGAGAAAACATTACGCCATAGCAACATCTTTACAGGTTGATATTCAATCATTCAGGTTGTATTGTTGCATAAAGACTACAATAGGCAAGCCTGAAGATGTGAAACTAATTGAATTTATTAATTTTTTAAAAAATTATTTTTCTTGTCGGGTTGTGTTGACATTAGCAATATATTCATGTAACATTATGGATTATATGAAATGTATATTTAATACATGTAAAACAAAGAAAACAAAGCATCATTTCTTTAATTATTTTTAAAATATTTAACCTATATCAATAAAGAAGCATGCAAAACTGTTATTATTATATTATTAACTTCGTGGCCTTCGTGGCCTTCGTGGCCTTCGTGGCCTTCGTGGCCTTCGTGGCCTTCGTGGCCTTCGTGGCCTTCGTGGCCTTCGTGGCCTTCGTGGCCTTCGGTGACTTTTTGTTTTTTTGTCAACAACGAAGGAACTTCAAATGCATAAGTATGTATTCGTGGCTGGTTTTGTCGCCATGTCCGGCGTTGCCGTTGCGCACGAAGCCGGTGATGTCGTCCTGCGCGTCGGTGTTGCTCATTCCGACCCGGTATCGAGCAGTTCGAAAATCAAGATGAACGGTACCAAGCAACGGGAAAGTGGCGTGAGCACAAAGGGGGACAACGATACCCAGGTCGGCCTGAGTGCCACTTACATGATCATGCCGCGCTTCGGTATCGACAAGTTCTGAACCATGAACGCGTATCGGTCTACCCCGGCCATCAGCCGGGGTAGACCGATGGTGGAATGCGCTCCCAACCCCACATTTTCTTCACTCCTTCATTCAACCCGGAGAATATGTCATGAAAATCAATAAAGTGCTTCCTGTCCTGGCGTGCGCCTTGGTCTCATCGCCTGCGTCGGCGCTGAACTTCGTCTTTGAATACGACGCCGATAGTAGTTTTTTCACCGCAGATCGACGTAATGCGATAGAGCGAGCGGCATCAACCTATGAAAACTACATTACAAATGACCTGAATGTTTTTGTTCTCCTTGGCTCTGAGTGGGAGGATGACCCCGATGCTGTGGCTTGGGCTGATGGTAAGCCATATCTCGGTCAGGATACGTCTCCGAGCATGGAGGTGTTGGTGGCGTCTTGGGATGAAATGCCACGCGTCGCCAATTTCCAGCATGACTGGATGGGCTACATTGGATTCGGTGAAAGTATCAACTGGTATTCCGGCACCGATGAAAGTTTCAGTGGCTGGGATCTCTATACCGTGGTGCAGCATGAACTGGGTCATGTCCTGGGCATTAACGACGAGATGGATACCTGGGGGGCTCAGCTTTCAAATGGTTACTTCCATGGTGAAAATGTTGTCAGCGTTTATGGCGAACCCGTGCCTATTCACACGGAGGATAATTCCCATTGGGCTGGCTGGATTGATGCTGATGGTGTATTGAGGGGTGCCATGAGCACCTTGCCGGGCACGGAGACACTGCAGTTGGCCATAATGGGGCCCGCCAGTTGTGGTGAGGATACGCGCTGTTATTTGACGGATCTGGATTTGGCTGCGTTGCGGGACATTGGTTGGAATGTTTCGACGATTCCGGAGCCTGGAACGTTGTATATGCTGCTCTCGGGGCTTGGCATTGTGGGCCTCGGAGTGCGTCGCCGCCGCCGCATTGCATTGTCCTGATTCGGGATGTGCGCGTAGTTTGGGAACGGCCATCTTCAGATGGCCGGTTTTTTGCCCCCTTTGTGGGTTGTTGTTCGCCTTTCGGCGGTCAGCACAGAGAATCTGTTATTGCTCCGGCAATTAAGGGGTGATTTTTCGGGAGACGCTCCATATGGGCCGAAAGGGCAAATATGCGGCAATCCTTAATTGCCGAGTGAATAGTACCGTCGTCATTATGCCAGTGTAAGTAGAGTAAAGCATCATGCGCAAAGTTGACCATGCTGAACTGATCGGGCGTGCCATCGCCCGACAGCGCCTGCGCAGTGGGTTGACTCAGGAAGAGGTTGCCGAGCGACTGGAAATCGGCAGCGAGGCGGTTTCAAGGATCGAGCGCGGTATCGTCATTCCCAATATCGCGCGTTTGTTTGAATTCGCGTCGATTTTCGAGTGTGAGGCAGCCGAACTATTGACCGAAACAAGTTCTCGCCCGGTCGATCAGGCGACACACATCAGCCGGTTGCTGGTTTCCATGAACCAGACAGACCGCCAATTGGTCGTGGAAATAGTGGAACGCCTGAGCGAGCGGTTGAAGAATCGCGCCTCGGCGTCCTGATCCCGGAAAAGTAGGGGCATTGCGCGAGAACGCCCTCGCAGATTGCGTTCGAGCCGTCCTCAAAGAAGCCGGAACGCGGCGATGGTCACCAGGGTCGGCAGGGCGGCAGCGGCGAGCAGACCGAGCGGGCTGACCTTGCCGCCCTTGAAATGCTTTTGCAAAATGGATATCCCTGCCGGATTGGGAGCGTTGGCGATCACCGTGAGACCTCCGCCCGTGACCGCGCCCGTTACCAGCGCATGCTTGAATTCGTCCGACAGACCTTCCACCAACGAACCCAGGTAGGTGAGGGCGGCATTGTCCGTGACGGCCGTCAGTGCTGCGGCCCCGTAATACACGGTGGTGGAACTCATCGACTGGAGCAGCGGTTCCAGCCACCACCTCTGTTGCCCGCCGAGCGTCACCAGTCCGGCCAGGAAGCAACTTACCATCAGGCTTTCGCGCAGGATCAGGCGATCCTGGAAACGGGGGTAGGCGTGAGCGAACGCCAGGAACAGCAGCAAAATGACGATAAAGACGTGCGGATGATGGGCGAAGAGCACGATCAGGCCCAGCAGCGCCAGATGCAAAATGATGACCGGGACGGGAACGCCATCGTGTTCGTTATGGCCGTCGATCTCGAACCGGAGCAACTCCCTGCGGAAGATCAGGCTGACGGCCAGCGCGTTGACGAGTACGGCAAGCGCGCTGCGCCAGCCGATGTGGGTGAGCATGAACCAGTTATCCCAATGCCATGTTTTCGCTACCATCAGCACCGGTGGAGCTGCGAAGGTGGTGAGCGTGCCGCCGATGGAAATATTGACGAACAGCACGCCGATGGTGGCGTACATCAGGCGCGATGACATTGCCTTGCGGTAGTACGCTTCCCTCAGGATCATCGCGGCCAGCGCCATCGCGGCAGGTTCGGTGATGAAGGAGGAGAGCACCGGAACCACCGTCAGGACGGTGAAATAGAACGCGACGGCGCGCGGCATGGGCAACAGGCGGGAGATGCCCTGCACGACGGCGGAAGCAAAGAGAAGCACCGGCTTGCTTGCCGCCACGATCATGATGGTCAGCACGAACAGGGGTTCGGTGAAGTCGCGTTTCTCCAGGTATCCCACGACGGCGTTGAAAGAACTTTCTCCCGTTCCAATGGAGGTCAACGCGATGAAAACAAGCAGTATGACGGCCCAGAAGCCGAAAACGAATTCCACTTCGGCAAACAGTTCCCACAGTCCCGCGTGCGAAGGGTGTTTCTCCGCCATTCGCGTGAGATAGCCGACGGAAAAGGTATGCAGGATGGCGACAGCGAACAGGATCGCGCCGATGATCTGGAGGGCTGTTGGGTTCATGAAAAGGGGGCTTTGGAAGGGGTTTGACGCAGGAGACAAGGTAAACTTATAAATTTAACCGGGAATCGCCTTGTTCGCCAAGAGGCGGGTGCGGGTTCAGCCAGGGCGTTTTCGCTTTAGTTCCAGACATTCCCCTCCCGTGGAGGGGTGGCAGGCGAAGCCTGACGGTGTGGTCGCAGCGTTGGGGCTTGCAAGCTCACCCCGATCTACGCGACATGTAAGCATTTGAACCGAAACCGATCCAGGGCGCTATCGGCGCGGATTGCCGAGTGTCGGCCGCTTTGCTTCAAATTTTGCCAGACGCTCTCAACCCTTTTTTGGGCAGCGGACGTTTCATGTTTTGTGGTTTGAATCTGGAGAAAATGAAATGAAACCATCCTCGTTTTTTTGTGCCCTGGCTGTTTTTGCGGCCACCTTTTTTCCGACTGCGCAGGCGCAGACGATTGCCCTCAACGTCACCGACCCGAAGGCAGCGCCCGTCACCGTGCAATCGGCGGAGGTTACGACCGAAGTCACCGGGCGGTTTGCGGTGACGACATTCGATCTCGTCTTTTTCAATTCCAACAACCGCATACTTGAGGGCACATTCGAGTTTCCCTTGCTCGACGGCCAACGCATCGTGCGCTTTGCGCTCGACATCGATGGCGCGCTCCGTGAGGCCGTGCCGGTCGAAAAGGAAAAGGGCCGTGTCGTATTCGAGGAAATCCAGCGACGCAAGGTCGATCCCGGCCTGCTCGAACAGACGGCGGGCAACAACTATCGCGCGCGCGTCTTCCCGATTCCGGCCAACGGTACACGCCGTATCGTCATTGCCTACCAGGAGGATTTGCGCGCGGTGTCCGCTGCGAACACTGCGCCGCGTTACCGGCTTGCGCTCGATTTTCCGAACGCGCTTAAAACCTTCAACTTCAACGCAAAGGTCTTTTCCGGGCCCGGTGCGCCTGCCCCGAAGGCCACCACCACACTTGCGCTCGAACTGCCCGCGTGGCGTGACGCGAAAGTGCTCAGTGTGAAAAAGGAGAATTTCACCGCGCGTGGCCTGCTCGAACTGGAGCTTCCCGTAGCGTCCGGCGTTCCCGGTGCTCGTCCTGCCGTCATTACGGAGACCTTCAACGGGCGCGAATATTTTTACGCAGAGGCCGCCTTGCCTGCCTCCCTCAAGGCGAAGCCGCGCCCCGCGCCCAAGAAGGTCGGCATCCTCTGGGACGCCTCCGCCTCGGGCCGCGACCGCGACCATGCACGCGAATTCGCACTGCTCGACGCCTGGTTTGCCACCGTGCGCGATGTCGATGTGAAACTCGTCAGCTTTCGCAACACCGCCGCCGCTCCGGTCA
>Ga0099364_10007116_pt1 | contig 16078 bp, 15 predicted proteins | sample TergutTh196P3_FD_73070 | JGI IMG/M metagenome (GOLD analysis project Ga0099364, IMG submission 73070) | Microcerotermes parvus P3 segment gut microbial communities from Pointe-Noire, Republic of the Congo - Th196 P3 | ecosystem: Host-associated > Arthropoda: Insects > Digestive system > Gut ...
AAAATATATATTAATTTCACAAATAATTAAAAAAATGGAAAAAACAGATTTCAAATCCACAAAGTCCCGAAGGGACGACCCTTTATTAACCGCTGACTTTAGTCTGCGGTCGAGACATAGCGCAAACAGCGCATCAGTAGGGACAAGGCGTGCCACGTCTCTCAACACAGAGACACAGAGAGAGACACAGAGAACACAGAATGCTCTCATTCACTCATTCACTATAAAACAAGTATTCATTAATTAAATATATACAAAATGAAACAAATAAGAAGAATTTTATTAATGCTCGCCATATTTGGCTTGAGTTTTAGCGCTTTTACACAAGCGTACATTATTACAGGAAGCGGTACTTCGTTTACTGTTACAAGGAACGGCGTTACGATATTGGCTAATCAGCCTGTTCAAACCGTTGTTAACGCCATTAGAAACCATGCGGCAGGGGTTGCATGTACCATACAGTTTGGTAGCGGTGGTACAAATACCTTAAACATCGGCACCGCTAACATTACCTTTGGGAATGCTTCTCCTGTAGTTTGGGGTGTTATTACACTTACAGGAAGAATTACTTCGGCTTGTAATACCGGAGACGCTTATGCAATTAGAATTAGTTCTACAGATGTCATCAGCAATGCGGATATTACAAATACTGCGACTCTAAATTCAAATAACCCCGTTGCTATTTACATCGCGCCCGGCTCAAGACTAACTGTCAATAGCGGAACGGTAAGAGGGTACGGCTATGCGGCTATTGAGAACTCTTCCATTTTGGCCCTATATATCAACGGCGGTTCTGTTCAAGGAAACGGTACTGCCATAGCGATTTTTAACACCCAAAACAGCCGGAATATGTTCATCAGTAGCACCGGAGGAGAAACAAGAGTTCAAGCAGAAAATGCGCCAGCGATTGTGCACGCCAACAACGACGGATCTATTTACATTACCGGACCTAATACATTTAATGCTTATCCGTTTATATCTTCCGCAAACACGAATACAAGCGAGGGTTCCATTTTTTATAGCGTCCCCGGTACTTCCACTGCCACGCGGCTTGAAATTACTGGCGGAACAATATGGAATTCTAGCAGCAGCGGAGGCAACACTATTCGCAACAATTCTACAGGAAGGGTAATAATTAGTGGCGGAAGAGTCTATGAAAACTCAAATGGTAACGCTATTTGGAATGCTCACACAGGTGTCTTAACTATTAGCGGCGGAACAGTTGAAAATATTTCAGGCGCAGGAGTAGCAATTTTGAACTCCTCCACAGGAACGGTAAACATCAGCAGTGGAACGGTTCAGGCAACTTTTGCAGGCGGTAGAGCAATTTATAATACTTCTAGCGGAGCGATAAATATTAGCGGTGGAACAGTCTCTTCTACCACAGGGATAACAGTCGATAACGGTTCCATAGGCAAAATTACCGTATCAGGTGGTACTGTAACTTCTGCTGTAACGAATACTGCTTATGGCACAATTTTTTTGTTCAACTTTGGTGCAGGAACTGCAACACGGCTTGAAATTACTGGCGGAACAGTGCGAAACACAGCAACCGGCGGCAACGCTATTCGCAACAATTCTACTGGCACTATATTAATTGGCGGGACAGGTAGAGTATATGAAAGTTCAACGGGCAAAGCAATTTGGAACGCTCACACAGGCCCGCTTACTGTAAACGGCGGAACAGTTGAAAATATTTCAGGCGCAGGAGTAGCAATTTGGAACTCCTCCACAGGAAGGGTAAACGTCAGCGGTGGAATTGTGAGGGCAACCGCCGCAGGCGGCAGGGCAATTTTTAATATTTCTACCGCAAATATAAACATTAGTGGTGGAACAGTTTCTTCCACAACAGGGATAACAATTGATAATGCCTCCACAGGCTTGATTCGAGTTACGGGCGGTACTATAACTTCTGCTGTAACGAATAGTGCTTATGGCACAATTTTTTTGAACAATTCCGGTACATCTATAGAAACACGGCTTCACATAGAGGGTGGAACAATTCAAAATACGGCGGCGGGCGGAAACGCTATTCGTAACAATTCTACAGGTGGGGTTTATATCACTAAAACTGATACGGGAACAACTAATGTTAGCGCTACCACCGGTGTAGCAGTATGGAACAATAACACGGGATCGCTTGATGTCTGGAGTTCCAGCGGAACCTCGTGTAATATTTCTGCAACAACCGGCAGAGCGATTTATAATGCTTCCACTGGCTTAGTTACTATTTGGGGAAGCGGTACAACAGTAACTTCTGCAAATGTTACTTCGGCAGAAGGCACTATTGTGTTGAACAATTCGGGTACATCTAACGCAACACGCCTTTCAATCACTAACGGAACGGTAAAAAACACCGCAGCCGGCGGAAACGCTATTTGCAACAATTCTACCGGTGCCATAACCATTAGCGGTGGGACTGTAACAGCAACCACAGGAGTTGCGGTGAGGAACACCAACACAGGCGTTCTAAACATCAGCAACGGGACCGTGTCGGCAACAGGAGACGGTGGCAGAGCGGTTTATAACCACTCCACAGCAGCGGTTAATATCAGCGGAGGCTCAATTTCTACTACAACAGGGATAGCAGTAGATAACGGTTCCATAGGCAAAATTACTGTTTCGGGCGGTACTATAACTTCTGCTGCAACGGACTACGCCACCATTTTTTTGTACAACGAAGGCACCGCTACGGCAACGCGGCTTGAAATCACAAGAGGAACGGTGCAAAACACTGCAGACGGCGGGACCGCTATTCGTAACAATTCTACAGGCGCTGTTATAATAAATAAAGTTGGAACTTCATCCGGAACAACTGATGTTAACGCTACCACCGGCGTAGCAGTATGGAACGATAACACAGGAACACTAACCATCAATAGTTCCGGCGCTTCAAACTCTTGTAATGTTTCGGTAACAACCGGCAGAGCGATTTATAATGCTTCCACAGGCAAAGTTACTATTTCGGGAAGCGGGACAACAGTAACTTCTGCAAATGTTTATTTGAATGAAGGCACAATTTGTTTGGCAAATTCAGGCACAGAAACAGCCTCACGACTTGACATTACCGGCGGAACGGTTAAAAACACAGCGGCGAATGGAAACGCTATTGACAACAATTCTACCGGAGCGATAACCATTAACGGTGGTACGGTAACAGCAACCACAGGAGTTGCGGTGAGGAACTCCAACACAGGAACGGTAAACATAAGCGACGGGACCGTTTCGGCAACAGGAGACAACGGCACAGCGATTTCTAACAACACCGCAGGAGCGGTAAACATTAGCGGAGGCACGGTTTCCGCAACAGGTGATGGAGGAAGAGCGGTTGTAAACACTTCCACCGCAACGGTAAATATCAGTGGAGGCACGGTTTCCGCAACAGGTGATGGAGGAAGAGCGGTTGTAAACACTTACACCGCAACAATAAACATCAGCGATGGCACAGTTTCATCTACCAACTGGATAGCCCTTGACAACTCCGGCGCAGGAATGGTAAACATTAGCGGTGGAACAGTAAAAGCAGTTGACGGCATCGCTATTTGGAACAACTCAACAGGGAAAATTACCATATCGGGAACCGAAACAGTTGTTACTTCTGCAAATAATGGAAATGGACAATATCCCGGATTAGGCACAATTCGTTTGGCAAATTCAGGCACAGATACAGCATCGCGACTTGATATTACCGGCGGAACAATATCTAACACGGGAACAGGAAATGATGCGCATACAATTTTTAACGCTTCAACAGGTGGAATTAACGTCAGCGCAGGCATGCTCCTTGCAAAAGATGGATATGCAATTAACAACGCTTCAACAGGAACGGTTACTTTTAGCAAAGGTACAATATTTGCTTATGGAACAGCAGCAACTGATGTCATTAATCCAACATATAGCGGCTCTACCGTTAGTTCGGTGTTGGTAGCATGGAATCAGGCGGCAGGAAATACCAACTATGCGGCTGGCGCCACAACCCACATCTTTAAAGAGCCCACAACGGCAACCGCAGTATGGGCAACACAGGGAACAATCAACGGCATATCAGTACAAGGCGGAACAACCACCGATTTTATTCCAATTGAAGGCATATCAATAGATGGTTCTGCCACGCTCTATTCTGTAACATTTGCCGGCGAAAGCGTTAATATCCCTCCGCAAATCGTTGAAGAGGGCGGTAAAGTTACCGAACCTGCCGACCCTGAAAGAGATGGTTTCATCTTTGGAGGATGGTTTACAGACAACGGCACTTTTGCTAACCAATGGGATTTTATTAACGACGTGGTTACAAGCGATATGACACTGTGGGCAAAATGGAATGTTATTCCAAACATTATTAGCGTTACAATTTCTCCAAAAACGGTTTCACTTGCGCCTGAACAAACGATGCAATTTATCGTTACGATAGAAGCAGAAGGCGATGCCGATGAAAGTGTAACGTGGAGTATATCTAATCAACAGTCAATGTCAACCACTATAACTCAGGAAGGTTTTCTAACCATAGGGATTAACGAAATGCCCGAAACAGTTATTACAGTAAAAGTTGCATCTGATTTTGACCCTGATATTTTTGATGAAGCAACAGTTACAATTTATATTGGAAGCAATCCCGAAGTGCTTGACGTAACAATATCTCCCAAAACTGTAACCTTACGACCCGGTGAAACACATCAGTTTGACGTAAGCGTCAATGCCATTGACGGAGCCGATGAAAGCGTTACATGGAGTATATCCGATAATATATCAACGCTTACTTACATCGACAATGATGGATTTCTCGCAATAAGTGAAGATGAAACTGCTGAAACAATTACTGTTAAAGTTACATCTGTTTTCAATCCTGTAATTTATGACGAAGCAACTGTTACTATAAATTATAATATCGACCCTGATATACTCAGCGTAACCATTTCACCCAAAACGGCAAACGTTCAACCAAATGGTACACAACAATTTACAGTTATTGTTGAAGCCATAGGTGGAGCCGACGAAAGTGTAACGTGGAGTGTTTCGGGCAATTTATCAACCAATACAACCATTAGTAATGACGGACTTCTCACCGTAGGCAACAATGAAATAGTCGAATCAATTACTGTTAAAGTTACATCGGTTTTCAATCCAGAAATGTATGATGAAGCAATTGTAACAATCCATTTTGGTACCGACCCCGAAGTGCTTGGCGTAACCATTTCACCAAAAAATTCAACCCTTTCGCCAACCGAAACGTTGCAATTTAACGTATCTGTTAATGCAGTTGGCGGTGCCGACGAAAGCGTAACATGGACAATAGAGCATAAAACCTCTAATAATACAACCATTACCGAAGATGGGCTGCTAACTATCGGACACAACGAACTACCCGGAACAATTACAGTAAAAGTTACATCAGTTTTCAATCCCGACAAATCAGACGAAGCAACTGTAACAATAACCAACGTTGGCATCGATGATGTAGAGACATACGGACGTACGTATCCACAAATATATCCCAACCCCACAAGTGGTGTGTTCTTTGTTCGTCATTGCGGGCTTGACCCGCAATCCCCCCAAAACAAGGGGATGCTGAAACAAGTTCAGCATGACGCTTTGGAAATATTAGATTTTGCAGGTCGCATTGTTCTCCGTGAACCGTGTGCCGTGAACCGTGAACCGTTTACCATGAACCGTGCAACCGTAGAAATTGATATTTCGCATTTGCCAAACGGCATCTATTTTGTAAAAGTAGGTAATGAAACAATAAAAATAGTTAAACAATAGAGGTTAGTGGTTAGTGATTAGTGGTTAGTGGTTAGTGGTTAGCGGTTAGTGGTTAGCGGTTAGTGGTTGCGTTCTTTGCGTTCTCAACTTTGCTACTTTGCGTTAAGATATTAACCACAAAGGAACACAAAGAAATAATTAGTGAAAATTCGTGTAATTAGTGGCAAAAAAAACAATAAAATAAAAAAAACTTCTTTGAGGTAAGGAACTAATCCATATCATCTCGTGTGCTTACTCAAAACAACAGCCGCATTCACACCTCCAAAACCAGATGCTAATTTTAAAAAACGTGGTTTATCAGAAGTTGAGAGAGTTTTGTTTACGTTTATGGGATTTGCTACGCCGAGATTTTCAAAACCAAAAGTTGGTAAAATAATATTTTCTGATAAAGCATAACCCGAAATAATTGTTTCAACAATTCCAGCGGCACCGAGCGTATGTCCGAAATGTCCTTTTAACGCATTTACAGGAATATTTTCAAAATTGGCTCTGCCTATTGCAATTGATTCCATGTCGTCATTATAGGGTGTGGCAGTGCCGTGAGCGTTAATAAAACTTATTGTTGTTTTGTCAATGTCCCGTATTGTTTCTGAAATTGCAGTAAATAATCCTTCTCCCGTTCGAGATGGTCCAGAAATATGATTTGCATCGTTACGAATTGCCCCACTTTCAATAACGAGGCTATTTTTGGGTATTTCAGAATCTTTTTCTGCAACGGAATAAATGATAGTTGCTGCTGCTTCACCTAAATTCAACCCTGTTCTATCTTTATCAAATGGCTTACAAATGTCTGACGATAATGCCTTAAAACTCTGAAATCCCGAAACAATAAACTTTGAAAGTACATCTGCCCCAACAACTACAACATGCTTATATTTTCCTGAATTTAGGTATCGTGCAGCAGTAATTTGAGCCGCAACACCCGAAATACAAGCGTTACTAACTATAAGAGGTTCATTTGTATTTCCAAAATATTCGGCAATTAATTGCGCAGAACGCCACAAAAAAATCCTTTCAGGCTCAAAATTATTTTTTCCCTCTAACAACTCAACATTTCCTTTTGTAGAAGAAAAAATAAACAATAGATTTTTGTCAGATGGATTGATATTTGTTTGATTAATAGCATTATAAACAGACAAAATTGTTGCTTTTTCAAGTCGTGTATATTTAATATTGGGTGAATGATTAATTTTGCCAAATTCAACACTCAATTTATTATCGTCTATCAAAGAAGCAATAAAAGGTTCAGGAATTTCGAACTTCTTGTCAAATTTCTGCAAACCACTGATGCCGTTTTTCACAGCATTGTAATTCTCTTTTGACGAGAATCCCAAAGAGGAGATAATATTGTCGCTTGCCTTATATATCATATTAATCCGTGCATTTTTTTCCATTGAATGATAAAATCGGGAACATACCAAAGCAGATTATAATCTTTATCTAAAAAAACCTGAACGGTATGCCCTGTTGCAATTAAATCATTGTTATCGCAGGAGAATATTTTGTAATCAAAAATAATTTTTGCGGCATCGGTATTACGGAACACTATTTCTACTTTTCCGCGTTCTTTGTATTTCAGCGGGCGTTTATAATCGAAATGCAATTGCACTAAAGGCGCATAAAATCCTTGTTTATAAATATATAAGTATTCCAATCCGAACTGTTTTCCAAACTCCTCGCGGGCATCTTCAAAATAGAGTGAATATGCGCCGTGCCAAACAATGTTCATAGAATCAACCTCGCTGAAACGGACATCAAACTCTTTTACAGTCTTTAATATTTTTTTTTCTTTATTCATATTCTCAAATTAAATTAATTAACAACATTTTACGGAATCAATTCTTGTCATTTTTGGGGGTTTCAGTTATCAATTCAAAAACTTCTGACCACTATTTCATCATCTTTCGCTTCAATTAATTGCTTTATTTTGTTATTTACTATGTATGTAGTTTCTTCTGTCATCTGTTATTTATTTTGTTTGCGTTATTAGTCGGAAATCAACTATTATCGCAAACATTTTCGGCTGCAAAGATAGCATAAAATTATCTATTTTCAATGCTTTTATAATATTTTGTCTTTTTGTGTGGTGTGCTGGCATTTGTTCCTACATTATTATTCTATCGCCAAAAATCCATATTCTGTAATTGTAAATTTGTAATGTTATGCATTTTTAAAAATACAAAAGTACAAATAAATTTTTAAATAAAATAACAGATAAGAGAAATTATTATGCTAACTTGCATTATTCATAAGAAATGAAAATAACTTTTAACCACAAAGGAACACAAAAAATAACTGAAAACTGAAAACTTTTAATGCGTTCTTAACTTTGCGCTTTTGAGTTAAAAACTATTATGAACAATGCAGGTTAGGTGTTCCCATTATTCAATCAACTGTAAATCCTCTTTTTTGTAAATATTGTCTCCACGCCGATTTCTTTTCAGTTTCCAGTAGTGTATTGCGTCTTTCAACTTTTTCTCTTTGTTGTCTGCTAAAAAATCTCGAATATATGTATTGTACTCAAATTGAGAAGAAATAGTTGTTCGATAATTCACGTCTTTTTTCTTTTCGTCAATTCTTTTCCATTCTGCAACTGCATCTTTAAGTGTTTTACCGACATTCTGCTTTGTCCACTTCATAAACTCGGTGGTGAAATGAAAATGTGAGCCTATTTCTTGTTTCATAAATGCTCTGACATTTTCAGTGTTTTTGTAATTATCCGTAATTTGTGTATCTAAAGTCAATTCTGTGCTGTTCCAATCAAATTTTGATTTTATCAGTTGTTTAGAAATAACACTGGTAACTCTCCCTGTTTGCAAGTAGAAAATAATTCTATCTACCAATTCTTGTTTACCTCCTGTCGAATATATTCCGTTGAATTTACAAAAATTAACTAACTCTCTTTTCAACCAATAAAAATCTTTGAAGTCAATTACAGAAATTTTGTTATTCAAATCAGGACGTTTGTTTTTATCAAGTATTTCTTTCATTTGTCAGTTACTTCCCAGTCTGTTGGATTTTCCCATGGATTTTCACTTGTTGGTAAGTCTCTTTCAAAACACGTGCAATGAGTTGTTATTTCATTCGTCGGTTCTTTTGTATTACAACTTGTGAAAATAATTATACTAAACAAAATAACCATCCTAATCATATTGTTTCATTTTAATAATTTTTATTTTGCAAAACTTTACGAAATTTGTAATGTTTTGCATTTTTAAAAATACAAAACTACAAAAAATTTTTATCAAATAACAGATAAGAGAAATTTTTAATTTCCCCCGTTTCATGTTCCGCCGTTTCGTCTCCTGCAGTTGCGGTTCTCACCACAATTTTTGAGGGGTAGTTAACTCCCAAACCCAAAAAACATTCTGCGGGCTACACCACTGCTTGCGCTAACTCGCTTCGTTGTTTGTCAGGCATTTTTGATAATCTTTATTCTTTGTTTTTCATTACTTCAACATTTTCCTATTTTCAACTTCCTGTAACACACTCATTTGTTGAATAGCAACAGCATTAAGTTTTTGCAATCTGTGGCTTTGAAGAATATTATCGTTTATCAAAACGGCATTGATATTTTCCATATTAGATAAACAAATCAATTCATTTATTGTTGCGTAGTCACGCATATTGCCCTTTAGGTCGGGATTTTGGTCACGCCATTCTTTGGCGGTCATTCCAAACAACGCAACATTTAACACATCGGCTTCACTAGCGTAAATGAAATTTATCTGCTCTTTCGTGAGTTCTTTGGGTATTAGTTTTCGGCTAATTGCCGAAGTATGAATGTGATAATTGATTTTTGCTAATTCTCGCTTGGCACTCCAACCGATGGCTTTCTGTTCAACTTCTTTGAGCCGTTGGAATTCTCTTATTAGAAGATACTTAAATTCTGCACTTAACCACGAGGCAAATTCAAAGGCAATGTCTTTATGAGCATAAGTGCCTCCGTATTTTCCTGCACTTGAGACTATTCCTATTGCATTTGTTCTTTCAATCCATTGTTTAGAGGAAAGCGTAAAACTTCCACCGCTTGCATTTTTAACCTCACGGAATTCCGTGAGGTTAAATTTTGAATTATTTAAAGTTTCCCATATACCCATAAATTCAATGGTGTATTTGGTGCTTAACCAATGAGATATAACGTGAGCAGGTATTTCTGCATTTTTATATCTCGCCATATCTGTAAGGGAAATATAATCTTCTTTCTTCTGTGAATAGAACATAATCTCTGTTCCATGAATTGTAATCTTCTCTTTTTTTGCCATAATTATTCTGTAAATACTCTGTAAAAATCACAAACGAAAAAGAACTATATTTATTTGATTTTATTTTTAATACTCATTTTTTTATTTCAGAACTCCTGACTTTGTAATTATTTGATATTCTGGATTTAACACATTTTCATTTTGAAAAATTCAAATCTTGAGTTGTAAAGAACCTAATTTTTACCTAATCTAAAAACAAAACAATAGTTCGGCAATGGCTCAGTAACCACCTCAGTAGATTAATGAATGCCCCACACATGTCAAGCTGAACTTGTTTCAGCATCCCCTGATTATTGAGGGGATTGCGGGTCAAGCCCGCAATGACAGTGTTATCAAAATTCCAACAATAAAAGAAGTCTGGATTTTAACATTTCTTTCTATTTACTAAGTTCATTCAATAGTTCGACAAATTCTGGAGGGGGGCGAAAAAGTAGTTTTTCATTTTCAGCCTCGTAAGGTAAATGTGTAAATGTTTTGTCTTTGTACCAAAATAGATTATCACTCAAAGAACCCGGTCCTTTTTTGCACAATCTGTAAATTATCGGAATAAGCCCATTTATCGCCTTTAATACTTCTAAATTTTCAATTGGGTAAATAATTGCGGCGTGTCTATGCGGAAGTCCAATTAAAGAACCTTTGTTTCCTATAAGTTCTTGTCTGTTTTCGAGGTCAAACACAATATTTGGTGTAAAAAAATGATCTCCTTGTACAAACCAAATACTAAACTCTCCAAAATCCTCTTTTGTGATGTCAAATAGATAGTTAAGTTTTATATTTTCAATTCCGACTTTAAAAAGTTCATCAACTGTTTTATTCCAAACGGTTGCTTGCTCAGGTTTAATATTTACTACACTATGAGGGAAGTCAAAAACTGCCATTTCATATATATCACCTGCAAAATCTTTTCCAATAGTATTTTCTCTCCCAACAGAAGTAGCGTATTCATGGTGATACAGGCGAACTCCGATATATTTTTTTATTTCCTCAAAGTTGTCAGCAATTTTAGAAAATTCTTTATCAAATTGAGTCGCTTTTATTAAGGAACTGAAATGCTCTTTGACAACTTCTTTGTAAAACTTTGGCTCTTCTTGTTTACAAACCTGTGCAAGATTTACCAACCCAAGATTACTAAAACCATATTTGTTTTTTTCTGCAAACAATTCTCCACCTGCAAGTTTATACTTAATATTCAGGTTTTTAAAATAATTCTCAACCTCTTCAATAAACAACGAATATTCATTACTGTCAAAAAACGAAGCCCATTTGGGTACGTTTGTTTCATTAGTCTTTTTCTTAAAAAATGATTTCATATTATTTATTTCTGTTTAAAAATTGGTCTGTCCCTACCGAACAGCCGCAATTACCCCAAAGGGCATGTTTGTTGATGGTGCATTATTCTTTATTTTGTCAGGGTCTATCATCATTTGCTCTGAAAAGCCAGTACATTTTGCCTGGGATGGCTGTCGTAATTTTATCTACACGATTGCCATTCCCATCAGGACTATTGCCGTGCCAGTAAAAAAAATTCCAGCCTTTTTTAAAATAACAGTCCCATATAAAAGTAGTACTTATGGTATAACCAGTTGGATATTCGTAAATTTCCTCGTATGAACCTGTGATGCTAAAATCATCATTATAAAAACATAATCCCGCTTCCGCCACAAAAATTTCATCTTTATAACAAACATAATAAAAATATCCAATTTTCTCGTCATCTTCATTGTACGCACTTAAAGAAGATATAGGGGCATACATAACATTGCTCTTACTTATTTTTATTTCTGGTGACAAAACAATGTCGAATGGTTTGAGGTAATCGTCCATATTATCGGGCAAATTTATTGTAAAACCACCGTTGCTATAACTACTTGTCGCCACTTCAACGTCATCTACAAGCAACTTTACAACCGCAATTATATTGTTGTAATCGTCACCGCCATTTACTCTCGCATTAATCACACTAACGCTACCAATTGCTGTTTCGTTATCGTTATTTTTATTACAGCCAACAAAAAAAATGAAAGCAATGATAATACCGCTCATAAGCCATATAAATTTTTCTCTTCCCATTATTTTTCGATTTAATCAATTATATTTTTTACAATAGTACTATTTTTCTTCTTTCTATGAAATTATTTTAGATTTTTTTTAACGGATTGTTATCGGTTATCTCTATGGCATATAATGTTTCTGCGGGCATACACCACCGATTGTGCCAAAATGCAGTTGTATGCAGGGCTTTTGTCCGTTGTGTTAAGCCCTTTTGCTACATTTCTCTAATTTGTTTCTCAATTCATTTTGATAGGTTTCCATAAATTTACCCAAATCCATAAAAACATATCCGATTACTCTTATGAACAGATTTTTATATTCTATTGTTTCTGTCGCTGTGAAAAGAGTTTGTTCGTTTTCGACAGTTTCAAATTCCGCAAACCATTCTCCCCGAAAGAATTTACCGTTCATTTCAAAGGAGTAAAACGTGAATGGTCTTTTCTCTTTTGTTTTAAATCGTATGGTAATTCCACCCGAAATCTCGTCCCAAATTTCAAAATCGCCGTTCGTTTCGATAATTTTCAAATCGTCTAATGACGTTCTGTATGTCCAATCTATGTTGTTAGTTACGGTATTATAAACCGTTTCAATCGGAGCGGAAAAAACTGTTTGTTTTGTCAATATTCGTTTTTGGGGAAGAAATAAACCGACAGTAAAAACCGACAATAAAACCAATGCGATACCCGATACTATGTAATAAGCCATTTTCATATTCCTTTTAGTTTATATCTCAAATACTCCTACAATTATCAGAATTATTCCTGTAACAACATTTCCAAAAATTAATGCGTTTGAAATTGTTTTGTTGAAATGCTCTTTTTTGTTTACGATTACTTTATGCACTAAAAAAGGAATGAAACCAATGCTTCCTGAAAGTATTGATATTATGGCTCTTGTTTGCGGATACTGTATGATAAAGTAAATTCCGTAAAGGAAAAGAAACAATATAGGTATATGTAAAAGTATGAAACCTGTTAATTTTACAGGCAATTTCAGGATTTCCCATTCCTTTTCATATCCCGATTCTATTTCGTGTAAAATCAGAATAGTTAGATTCAATATGTAGAAAAATACTAACATAAAAGTCTTATTATCTTATTATTATTTCAAATTACTGTTTTAACGTTCAATTTTCTACTTTATTGTCCGCTTCGCTCTCGACGACGTTCTCGCGCATTGCTGCTAACGTGGTGGCGGCTTCACGCAGGCGGGGGCACAAATGTTCGGGCGGGTGATACACTTCCAAATTTCCACAGAACTGTCTGCGGGCATATACCCCCGCTTGCGTGAAACCGCTCGTTGTAGGCAGTGCTTTTTTCTCATATTTCTTTGTCATTTAGATATTCAGACAGGTCAAGTTTTAATTTCTGCCTGTCAAATCTATCAAAAACTAACAATATATTATTTTCCCATTTGGAATTTCTAAAATCGTAACTTGCGTCGTAAATACTTGAATTCGCTTTTATAAGTTGCTCTTTCAAAATGGCATTGTTTTTATCTATTATTCGATAACAAATATTTTCTCCTGTCAATTCTAAAATTCTCACAAAATCTACTTTTAACTTTTTGCTTTTATGCCATTTTGAAACCTTTAAAACGTGTTCCTCTTTTAGTGGAAAATGAGAACGACACGCTTTTAAAGCAATGTCAAATTTATCTTTATCAATTTCCATTGTAGCATTTAATTCTTCCAACGTTCTTTCTATTATTTGCAAAATGAAATAAAATTGTTCTTGAAGTGTCGAATTGATAAATTTTTCTGCTTGAAATTCCAAATCTCTGTAATGAAAATCTACACATTGTCCATATGCGGAAACCTCATTTGTCCCTTGTTCAGAAGTGTGAATTGTCAAACAAAAGAAACCATAACCACCTAAATTGACTTTTCGAGGCATATAGAAAAAGAGGAAGTTTTCTATCATATCCCCAAATTTGTTTGGAATGTCTTTGGGTTCTATTCTAATTGCAAATCTGTTTAAGTACATATCTTCTACTTTCGTTTAATATTTAAACTTCATTGTTTCGCTGCACTGTCCCGCATTGCCTACAACGTCCCGGCGGCTGGCGTTTTTATCGCTCTTTCTTTTTCTTCGTTTTTCATTCGGCAAAGTTATAAATTTTTGCCACACAAACGAGGCGGGGTTAATAAAACATCTTCTTTTGTCTTTATTTTATCCAAAAAGGGAATAATAAATTCTACAAAATCTCTGTCAAGAGTTGCTTTTAGTTTCTCGTAATCAACTAAATCATAAATTTCAAACCATTTGTCAAAATCATAATCAGAAATTCGCCCTATTCTTCGTTGGGCAGTACAAAGGTGTATAGGAAAACTGTCGGCTACCGATTTTGTGTTACTTAAAAACTTTTCATTATACTCATTTTCCCAATCTTCCAAGTACAATCCGATATTTACCGTAAATGTTATATGCAATTTGGTATTCCATTGGCTTTTTTGAAAATTAATCATTTTTCCCCATTTTTCCTCTTTATTGTAATATCTGAAATTATTTCCTTTTTTCTTATATCCCAATGGCTTGAAATACGAAAAAATGTGTGATACCAATTCGTTAAAATATTTCTCTGTTTTTGAATTTTCCATGTTTTCCACTTTTTATCTCCTTGTCAGGCGATTTATATGTTGATTTGATATTATTTTTATATTAAAGTTATTATTCTGTTGCCGCCAATTTCTGTTTTCCAATATCTAATCCCCGTAAAAGCCTGAAGAACACCAAAAATAAAGTAAAGAGTTGACAAAAAGTTAAATGGAAAAATCACAAATTGTACCGTAATCCAAAGCATCAGTATTATTCCACAAAATATCACTGATAATGCAGCATAACGCTGATTTTTATAAATGAGGATAAAGGAAATGAAGTTTGTTATCCCATTTACTAAAAGCAATGCAATCCCTGGAAAAATCAAATCCTGAAAGAATATATCCGACCATGGAAGTTTTTGAATATCAGGAAGCATCATATCCATTCCCCAAATCTTTCCCGAAGGGTCTATGAACATCATAGTACAGCCCCAAAGCGCGCCAATTCCAATAAATAAACTCCAAAAAATCGAAATAATACGTAATCTTTTTAAGGTGAACACTTTTGATAACTCTTTATTTGCCATATTTGTTTATTAACTCTTTAATTTTTCTTGTCTGCATCACTTTCGAGTTGTTTCTTACTACATTATCATACTCAACGCAGTACTCCAAAAGCATATTGCCGCAATAAGTGATAAAGGCGTCATTGTGAATTTTTCTTTCTTGCTTTTCGATGACAGGTTCATCACAACATTTAGTGACAGATAAGCGGCAAAAAATATGCAAATATATTTTGTCATATTGAAAGAAAACCATAATGAAATAAATCCACCTGCCTGTAGAATAATAACGATTGCAAATAATTGAATAACAAAAGAAATTGCCGCCATAATTCTAAATCGTTTCGGCAATACTTTATGCTGTCCACCCATTGTAAATTCTCCCAAGGGTAATCCGCAACCCACAAGCAAGGTCATAATTGCTACAACCGAAAATAAAATGGCTCCTAATATTGCTAACATAAAATAGACTTTTTATTGTACATAACACTGCACTTTCTTTTCTTTGTCCACTGCTTTTTCGGGTTGTACCTTCTACTCGGTGCGATACGCTCTCGACGACGCTCTCGCCGCATTGCAGCCAATCGGGTTCTTTATCAGTTCAAAAAACCGGTACCGGTGTGTTGCCATAAATTCGTTTTTCGGGTGGCTGATGTACAGCGATAACTTGACCGGCCTTTGGGTCTATCCAAACTTCTACGATGGGATTAACCGTAAAGGCTTGTCGGATAATATTGCCTGTTTCGGGCGCGGAACGACTGACGAAGACTGCTGCCGAAAAAATAATCTTGTAATACCGTCCGTTTTTTTTGTCGGGATTTTTATGGTTAAACGTTTTTCCATCAGGAAGATACATGGGGATTTCGGAAATGTACAAATCAGTCGGCATCACATAATTCAGA
>Ga0099364_10007117_pt1 | contig 16077 bp, 12 predicted proteins | sample TergutTh196P3_FD_73070 | JGI IMG/M metagenome (GOLD analysis project Ga0099364, IMG submission 73070) | Microcerotermes parvus P3 segment gut microbial communities from Pointe-Noire, Republic of the Congo - Th196 P3 | ecosystem: Host-associated > Arthropoda: Insects > Digestive system > Gut ...
TAGATCCTCATGTCCACGGATGAAGGGGAACACATAGTAGTTGCCTTCGTCGGTTTTGACCATTTTATCATAATCGGGATTATTCCTGAGGACATTGGCCAGATTCGGGGCAAAATTCGCAATCACGGTGTTTAGACGAATGATTACATTGTCGCCAATATACCTTTCCGGTCCGCCGGGTACTGTGAGCCAGTTATATTCGATAATATCCGGCATCTGATAACCCGAGGCAACCAGGAGGTTAAAAGCTTCGGCAACGGTACCGGTTGTCGGATGCTCCCATGTTACCCTGATCCCTGTCCTTCTGGCGAGTTCCTGACCCAGAGGAGTATCTCCAAAATTGGTGTAGTTAGGGCTGATATTGCCGTGTAGATTCAGCCAGTAGGTTAATGTGGCGCCGCCGGCGTCAACCGGATACTGACCAACCGGTGTTCTGATCGTAGAGGCCACTGTAGGCTCGCTCTGGCCGGTAGCAAAAAGCATGCCTCCGCCCAGGATCAGGAAAAGAAGTACCAAAGAAATAGTTTTCTTCATCAAGAAACCCTCCATAAAAAAGTTTTTTTGGGAATAATCCCCTATCCTAGCATTGTATCATTCAATCCCAAAAAGTCAATTAGAAAAGTCTATTTTATATAATAATAAAATTAAATTAAGCCTTGCCAAATCCACAGATTAGCATACATAATTATATCTATCCTGCGTTTTAACGCAGGTCTCTTAATGGAGGCTGTTTATGGACAACAAATTGGGAAAGATACTAAAAAAAGATATGCAGCGGAACTATTCCCTGTATATATTGATAATTCCGGTTATAGTCTACTTTATTTTATTCCAATACAAACCCATGTACGGAGCGCTTATTGCCTTTCAGCGCTTTGTTCCGACAAGGGGATTCTACAACAGCGACTGGGTGGGGTTTGACAACTTTATTAGGTTTTTTAGAGACCCCTTCTTTTACAGAATAGTAAGGAACACCCTGCTGCTCAATATATACCAGCTGTTTTGGGGGTTCCCGGCACCAATAATTCTGGCATTGCTTCTTAACGAAGTACGGCATTCAAAATTTAAACGCACCATTCAGACGGTAACCTACCTGCCGCACTTTATTTCCATCATAGTAATCTGCGGGATGATAAGGGACTTCACCCTTTCGACAGGGCTTTTTAACGATATTGTTGTCTTAATGGGAGGCACCAGGGTTCCATTGCTTATTCAGCCGCATCTCTACCGGACAATTTATGTTGCCTCGGGAATATGGCAGAGTGTAGGCTGGGGAACTATTATTTACCTGGCGGCCCTTTCCGGTGTAGATCCACAGTTATATGAGGCAGCAAGGATTGACGGGGCTGGAAAGATCAGGCAGCTCTGGAGTGTCACCCTGCCATGTATTGCCCCTACCATCGTTATTCTTCTGATCCTTCGTTTTGGCGGCCTATTAAGCGAGGGTTATGAAAAAACCCTGCTCCTGTACAGTGAGCCTGTATTCGAGGTGGCGGATATTATATCCACTTACGTGTACCGGATTGGACTTTTGCAAACCGACTGGAGCTACTCAACTGCTATAGGTCTATTTAATTCGGTAATAAATTTCACCCTGTTGATAATTGCCAACAAGGTAGCCCGTAAAGTTTCAGAAACCAGCCTTTGGTAGGATAGGAGATTAAGATGAAAATAAAATTCAGCAGTGCCCAGCATTCGCTTGGGGAAAACATTTTTATGATCTTTAATTATTTTTTCCTGATTTTTATTGCTGCATTAACAGCATATCCCATGTGGCACGTAATCATGGGCTCTTTCAGTGAAAACTACCTTATAATGCAGCACACGGGGCCTCTGCTTTCGCCAAGGGGCTGGAGTACAGCCTCTTATACGACAGTTTTCAATAACCCAATGGTTATTAGGGGATACACTAATACACTTTTCCTGCTGGTTGTTGGTGTGGCTCTGAGTCTTTTTATGACATCTCTCTGCGCCTACTTCCTGTCACGAAAAAATGTGCTATTTAAAAAACCTGTTATGCTGATGGTTACTGTCACCATGTTTTTCTCCGGAGGCATGATCCCGGCATATTTAAACTTGATGGATCTTGGCTTACTTGGAAACCATTGGGGGTTAATTCTTCCAGGAATGGTCAATGTTTTTAATATGATAATAATGAGGACTTCGTTTAATGCCATCCCAGAGTCTCTTAGTGAAGCGGCATATATTGACGGAGCCGGACATATGCAGGTCTTATTCAGGATCATTCTGCCCCTGTCCAAAGCAATTTTGGCAGTAATGGTACTGTACTACGGCTTATCAATCTGGAACTCCTGGTTCTGGGCCAGCGTAATCCGCCTTCCAAGAGAACTTTTACCGCTGCAGGTTATATTAAGGGAAATACTGATTCAGCATCAATTTATAGAGCAAATGGATTATGAGGGAGTAACAGAAACCATTAAATACGCCCTCATCATTGTTGCCACTGTCCCCATACTCACCCTCTATCCATTCTTGCAGAAGTACTTCGCAAGAGGAGTAATGATAGGCGGTATTAAGGGATAGTTGCTAACGAGCCCAGAGACCCCGGGTTTCACGGCGGGCCTGTTGCTCAAGGCTCCTGAACTCGTTCATGAACTGGAAGGGGTATGTTGTGTAGGCGGGGCTATAGCCTTCCTGCACAAGAAGGGCATTAAAACACCGGCCGTCTTCGGTGTAGATGTATGCTAAAAGCCTGCCGTAGCGATCCCGAAGATCCCAGTCAAAGGCAAGAAAAACCGTTTTGCCAAACAGATGCGCCCTGGTAAAATCACTGGCTTCCTGCCCGAAAAACTCAACATCCCTGTCAGGATGCACTGTTTCCGGCGTATCCACCCCCAGGAGGCGAACTGTTTCAACCAGATTCAGCTCTGCCGGGGGGTTGGTGATCTGCACCCTCACAGTATCCCCGTCCACATGTCCCACCACATCGGCCCTGGTCATGCGGCCTATGTCAGCGGTGGCAGAATTTGTCAGCCCCGCGTCATTGACCCGGTAAAGCTCCTGTGTGGTTGGGTGGTGGGTGGTGGGTGGTAGGTTATGGGGGCTGGTGGTAGGGGGCCGGCAGATTGAGCAGGCATCATATCCGGCCCTGAGCGCATCCACAAGAGAGACAGCTATTTGCGTAACTCTAAGGGAAGAACATCCATCCAAATGATACCTTGCTCCGGTGGCTGTAACATAGACAACCTCGCCAACAGGAGAACTCTGTGCAGCGGCTCTCTGCACACACACAGGAAAGAGCAAAAGCGTTGTAAATAAAAGTATCAGAGAGGCAATTTTCCGTGCTTTATTAATAGATACCTTTCTCATAAGCAATTACACCCCCCCTACAACCCACGACCTATGACCCACTCACCACCAAGCATTCAATATCAATCTCGGCTGCCGTGCAGGGTATGGCAACTCCCCAGTTCTCCAACAGCTCCGGATGCAATTCTCCAAAAACACCTATGGATTTCCCGCCGCAAACAATGGAAGCACAGCGCCCCGGGATGAAACGGGGATCATCTTTCTCTTCCACATCATACTCTCGTTTTATATAGTAGAACAATGTTTGGATCTGGGCAGCGGCTGTATTAAAATTGGCCTCCCTGTCGGCATGGAGGAAACCGAGATACTGGCGTGTAACAGAGCCATAATTATCGGAATCGTCCAGGCATGCAATCTTTCCAACTTCAAATGTTTTGTGGGGAAATACCGCATGACCTGACACTTCCTCGCTTTCCATGAGAGAGGCAATTACCGAATCACGGACATACTCGTAGTTCTCTGTCATGGGATTGGAAATACGGATAATTCTTTTCCCGTCTCCCCGCATCTTTTCAATGAAATTTTTTCCGGAACCCAGGTAATTGAAAATCATTTCCTGGAACCCTAGACCCGTCATCAGTTCCTTTACAGTGCGGCTGAATATAGTCAGCGGTGTCAGGCGGCCTACGGTAAAGTCATGGGGCCGCTCCGGTTTGAAGGAAGCCAGACTCCGGCCAATCATGACATCCTCAACTACATCAACGGCATGAAGATAGTCGTTGCGGTATTCGGGGAGATGCGCACGTATGCCTGACACCGTTCCGGTGTCTGACTCAGTTCCGGTGTCTGACATCTTTTCAGCATCCTGTGCTTCTTCCGCTTTCACACCCATCTTTGCAAGAGCTTCTATACATTCTTTCGCGTTTAGTTTCTCGCCCAGGTAATTTTCTATGCGCGAGAGAGAACAGAACACCGGCTCCTGAAAATAAAACGGAGTCGTATATTTTCTTCCAAAAGGTGTATCGAACTCATACTCCACTTCTACCGGATCAATTGTAAAACCGTTATCTGCAAGATCACAGGCCACAATGGACGCAGCCAGCATAAGGGAATGGATATCCGTTCCTACAAGTTCCACGAAAAACTCGCTGTCTCCCACCTGTACGGCCCCAAGGTCGGCAGAGTTAATTATTGGCGGGTATGAAAGGATTCTGTCTTTGGAATCCGTCAAAAGGGGATGGATTTTTTCATTCTCTAAAATAAAGGCAAATTCCTTCCCCTTGGGATGCTGCTTTAAAACTTCCCGCAGGGTCAGGGGACTGTCCCACTGTAGCGGCACGAAGGAGACACTGTCCGGGTCGACTCCCTTGTAAGTGATCGGCCAGGTAATAATCTTGGTGCGGTAAATACCCATGGATATGCTGCGCCGCTTTCTGCCGAAATTCCAGACAAGCTTTTCCTGGGTCTGAATAATGTCCCTAAGCATGGGGTCTGTAAGAGCTTTACCCCGCGCGATAAACCCGGCAAGAAAAGGCCGCACTTCTGCCACGCTTCTTTGCACCAGCACCTTATGTTTTGCCTCTTTCATTGAGCCGGGGCGGGAGAAGAAACCGTAGCTCGCGGGAAGCGCAGAGGAAGCAGAGGGCGCAGGGGTCGCGGGGGGTGCGGAGGGTGCGGTGTGGTAGTTTCTTAGCTGTCTTGCGCAGCCGGCGGTGCTCCAGAGGTCGGGTCTGTTGGTGTCGTTCAGTTCTATTTTGATTATTCGCTCGGGGTCGCCGGATGGCAGCTCCGTGGAGGGCCAGTCTGAGTCCAATTCTGCTTTGGCACAGACCAGAGCTTCTTCAAATTCTTCCTTTTTACTCCAGCGGCGTCCTATAAGGGCGAAGAAATCGTCTTCGTTTACTTCAATTTTGGGCATGGATAGATAATATATCAATCAGCCTGCAATGGATAGAGGCTGTTAAACTCCCTGTACATATTATAATGGAATGTAATAAATAAAAAAATGTAAAAAACCCTTGAAATACAGAAAATAAAGCACTAGAATTGTGTAATGATGATGTTTTGGATGTGTGAATGAAGAAAGCGTGGTTTTTTATATCATTTCTCTTGCTGACAACAGTTTCCTACTCTCAGGATATGTCGAACAGGAGTATTTTCATTGGGGGAACGGCGGGAGAACCGGGACACCACTCCTTTTTTATGCAAAACTTCAGGATGGAAGGGGTCGCTCTGGGTTATACCATTGTTGACAGCATAATGGAAGCCGGGTACACGTTTAGATATGATGTGAGACCCAATATGATCGTTTATGATGATGGTTACACTGAACAAGCCTCACGCGAAGAAGGGCTGTTCGTAATTATGATAACCCTGACAAGAAATTTTGACGATTTTGAACTGGTTTCTTTTGGATTTACATTTTCTGATCTTAATGAAATGCTGAACTATAACCAGTACCTGTTCTTTAGGGCAATAATTAACATTCCCCCGGCGGAAGGTACTCCAACATATGTATATCAGGATGGAGAAATACGGGAAGTAGTATATAGAACCGAACCAGGAGATGTAGATGATAGCTGGCGGAACAGAATGTTTTTTCTGAGAGCTTCCGTTGATTTTCCGATAAATATGTTCCTTCTGGTAAGAAGTGATGAACTCTATGCCAATGCGGCGGTTTATATTGGCGAAAAAGACGGGCTTGCACCACCTCTCTGGTTTGCACCACTGGATAACAGGTTTACAATGGTTCCCGGGTTTACCTTGGGCCTGGATGTACAGGTTTTTGAATGGCTGAGTTTTGAACCGGTTGCTCAAGTTGTCATTGGCAATCCAATAGATAATTCGTCTGTAACATTTTCGGCAGGGGCACTGCTAAAGTATCAGTTCAGATTTTTAAGGGATTCAATCATAGCTCCCTACGGCGCTTTTATGTATGCCCTTACTGTGCCATCGGTTTTTGAAGATTTCCCGCGTATGTCTGCGGGGCTCGGATTCCAGACTTCTTTCAGGTTTTTAAGAACCCAGGTTTTATTTTTAGATATAGGATACCATATAAATTTGGGCGAGGCCCGGTTAAAGAACTGGTTCTAGGAATATTTCACAACTGCCGAAGTTAAACCCGCTACAGTTCCTTTCCGGCCGCATTCAATAAGGATTGGGATTGGTTATAAGTTCGGGTTCATGGATGGACCGATAATTAATCGCTGAGGACGCCTACAGAACCGAAGGTAGAGGGACGCGGGGGACGCGGAGGTGAACGGAGGATGAGGTATTAAGCCTCTCCTCCTTTTTTTGTCGATTTATTGCCTGACCATATAAAAGAACCCCAGTGCTCTGGGGTTCTTTTATATTCAGGCTTTTGGACTCTCACGAAGGACACAAAGGAGGGGGCCTTAAGACCTTGTCTCCTTTGTGTTACATCTTTCTATGATTCAGTAACTGTAATGACAACCTCTGCGTTGTAGGGAACACTGTCCACTGTAGCCTTGATTAGTATCCTATAAATCACATCAGTTCCTGACAAAGGTTCAAGTTCAAAGGGAGCTACAGTTGTATTAACTGTGAAAGAAGTTGTTGCTGCGTTTGTAGTAGGTATTGTTACCCATCCAGTACCATCGTGATAAAGCCATTCATAGGTAACTGTTCCAGCGCCTGGCGGAGTTACCACTATTGACACAGTACCACCATACACTTCAGCAGCACTATACGTAACTGCCGGCATACCGTCACTAATGGGAGTTAGAGAAATGCTGACAGTACCTGATACGGTGCTTACCCATCTGTAAAACACATCTGTGTCGGCATTTACTACGGTAGCCGCTGTAAATTCGGCGGCCCAATCACCGCCACTATCTTTTGTCCACCAGGGAGTTAGCGGGTATGGCTCAAAACCTGGATTAGTAGGTGTAGTTGTAGGCAGGCTCACAGTACCGCCGGGCAGGACTCTTTTGGTTTCATTTTGATTAGCGTTGCTATTTTCAAAACTAAAAACTACATTAAATGGGGTAGTGCCGAAAGAAGTATCTGTAATGGCGGGGGCGGGTGTGAATGTGCTTGTCAATCTTGGGTAGACATGAAGCACATTCCGCTGATTATATGTGGCGCCGGTTTTTGCCAGGTCTACGTCAACATAGTAATATCCCGATGTAAGCGCTTGTGTGCCCTCATTTTCATCATCCTCAACTAAAGTAAATGTATGTAAAACCGTAGCCGGATTTGCATACTCCCTAATAATTAACTGACCCGAAGTAAAATTAACGCCTGTAAGGTCAATATCCCAGGCAAACGTTCCCTGTGTAGTATTATCAATGGCTTTTGCGTTAAGAGTAACTGTGATGGTATTGCTGGTACCAGTTGCAATAGTTTCATTTTGAGCAGTCGAGGTGGCTGCCTCAATGGTATAACCTGTATCCGTGTAAGCGGTAACTACAAGGCTAAAAGTTCCTGCATGTTGCAAATTTACAGGAGAATTTAATTCAGTTGCAAGAATCTGAATATCAAAATCCGTACTGAACGAATCGCCGTAACCTGTGAATTCCAGTTTATATGCCGCAAAAGGCTGGGTATCATCAGGCAGGATGGTTCTTTCAACCGAGTCAGCGATGATCAGCTGGAGATATGTTCCGCCGTCTTTGGACGGGAAACTTTGGTTAAAACTGCTAAAGTCCGGCAATGGGACTGGACAGCTCATTATAAGAGCAGCTGCAACCAGCAGTACCGTCGATAAGATGACGAATTTTCCTGTTCTTCTAAACTTTACTTTCATTTCATTTCTCCTTACAATGTTTCTAATATAAATAGCTTAAAAAGCTAATCAGTGCTGATAAAAAAGTATGTACTGTAGGGCATTCCGTCCACATGTACTGACAGGGAAAAGCGGTAAATCACAGGCATTCCCGGGCTGGAATAAATATCAAAAGGATCGATGCCTGTATTTACAATCAACAAAGCAGGATTGTCCGGACTTATTACTCCGTAACCCTCTAAATACCATATATGGTTACTATATGTTTTTCCATCTGACTGTCTTACTCTTATTTGTAATGAATGACCATAATTAATTGGGATTGGTATGTCCCTGTTATCAAGGGGTTGAAGAGTCCAGCCCAGGGGGCCATACTCAAGAACCGGTGCCAGATCGCCGGGAGGGTCAAATTTTATCCAGTCTTCATTCGGGTTAAACATATCCTGAATCTTTCCATCACTTAAAAGATCGCCGATATTAACAGGGGACACGCAGGAAGCGACCGTAAAGACCGCAACCAGGCAGAGGATAATTAGAGGTACTATATGTGTAAATTTTCCCTTCATACCCACAACTCTATAAGAATTGTACAACAGATTTAAAAAAAAATCAACATAACCCTCCCTAAAGGGATCGGTTATGTTGTTTTGGTAAGGTATTGGTCTTCGGACTGAAAGTCCGCGGGTTTACCTTTCTCCAATAATCAAACCATTATAACTGGTATATAGAAAAAAATAAAGAATTATTTCAAAATAGATCGTATACTAAAATAAGAGGTAAATTATGAAAATTATTGTAGCCCCGGATTCATTTAAGGGGAATATTACAGCTCCCCAGGCAGCGGCGGTTATAGAGGAAGGGATTCTCAGAGCCTATAGAAAAGCCAAGGTCTTTAAGGTTCCTCTGGCTGACGGAGGAGAGGGGACTGCACGGGCAGTAACCGAAGCGGCGGGGGGGGAATTTGTAAGTGTCCAGGTGAAGGGGCCCCTTGGGAAGAAAATTACAACAGAATTCGGTCTTATCGAAAAAGGCAGAGTGGCTGTTCTGGACATGGCCAGCGCCTCGGGAATGGAACTTCTTAAAACCAAGGAGCTCAATCCCATGAAGGCCTGCAGTTACGGAACAGGGGAACTAATAAAAGCTGCCCTGGACACAGGTGCAAAGGAACTCATCATAGGGATAGGCGGCAGCGCCTCGAGCGAGGGCGGGATTGGCATGATCAGCGCTCTGGGCTTTAGGGTTCTGGATAACCAGGGAAACCCTGTAGGCTTTGGCGGAGAGGCCCTGGCAAAAGTTGCATCCATTGATGCTTCCAGCGCGGATGAGAGATTAAAAAAAGTAACGATAAAAATAGCCTGCGATGTTACCAACCCCCTCCTCGGGCCTAAAGGGGCAGCCGCAGTCTTTGGGCCGCAGAAAGGTGCCACTCCCCAAATGGTTACGCTTCTGGATGGAGGTCTTGCAAAGCTGGGAAAAGCCTGGGTTAAGGCCGGACTTGCAAAAGATGTCAGGCAGCCGGGGGACGGTGCCGCAGGCGGCATGGGTGCGGCCATGAGGATATGTCTGGGGGCTAAAATGGAATCCGGAGCAATGCTCGTTATGCGCTATGCCGGATTTTTTGAAAAGATAAAAAATGCCGACCTTGTTATCACCGGAGAGGGCAGAACCGACAGCCAGACTGCCGGAGGGAAACTCTGCTCGGTAGTGGCACGGGAAAGCCGCAGGTTAAAGATCCCCACCGCTCTGCTTGCAGGTGCTCTTACAGGGGATGCGGGGGTTCTTCTTGACACCTTTGATTACGCGGTTTCCATTTCCCGCGGTCAGTTAAGCCTGGAAGCCATGCTTAAAGACAGCAAGAAGGATCTTTGCCTGGCGGCGGAAAATCTAATCCGTGCCATTTTGACAGGCAAGAAACTAAAATAATCTGTGAGTATTGACAGCAACACGGAAAGCCGGGGCAGGGCTCTGGTAAGGAAAGGTTCTGTTTTAAGCCTCCTTACTCTGGTATCCCGTGTTCTCGGGCTGGCAAGGGAAATGACCAAGGCTGCCTTCCTGGGAACTACTGCCCTGTCCGATGCCTTCTCCGTGGCTTTTATGATTCCCAATCTTCTCAGGCGGCTCTTTGCGGAAGGTTCAATATCGGCGGCATTTGTCCCTACCTTCAAGGAGTATCTCCTGGAAGATAACCGCGAAAAAATCAAGGAATTCCTATCCTGCATTCTCACTTTCCTTACTTTTTTTGTAACACTGGCAGTGATGGCAGGCATTCTTCTAAGCCCATACATTGTACGTTTGTTCGGCATGGAAGAATACAACGAAACGGTTTTTCTGACCCGGCTGATGTTTCCCTTTCTGGCATTTATTTCCCTTGCCGCCTTATTTCAGGGAATACTCAACAGCCTGAACATATTCGCTCCCTCGGGGCTGGCTCCGATACTTCTTAACCTTGTAACAATAATCTGCACCTATGTGTTAAGCCCCCGTATGGAAAACCCAGCCAGAGCCATGGCCACGGGTATCCTGATCGGCGGTTCACTGGAAGCTCTGATTCAACTGCCGTTTATATTAAAACACAGAAGCAGGATGCCCTTTTTTTTCACCGGGATAAAAAGAGCTGTCAACAACCCCGGCACAAGGAAGGTACTGCGCCTTATTGTACCCACGATAATTGGCATGGCTGCCTATCAGCTAAATGACCTTGTCTCTACAGCTCTGGCAAGTAATGCCGGAACGGGGATTGTATCCAGCCTTCAGTATTCGCTCCGGCTTCAGGAACTTTTCCTTGGCATTTTTGTGGTTTCCATAGGGACGGTGATCCTTCCTGATATGGCAGAGTATGCCAAAACAAACCAGTGGGATATTTACAATCAGCGCCTTGTATCGGCAATAAACATAATCACACTTTTATGTATTCCTGTTACCTTCTTTTTTCTGGCCCAGGGAGAAAGTTTAATCGCGCTGCTTTTCCAGACACGCAGCTTTGACGAGGAATCTGTAGGGCTGACCTTGAGGGCCTTTGCCTTCCACATGCCGGGGCTGTATTTTATAGGCCTTAACCGCATACTGGCTCCGGCCTTTTATGCCCAAAGCGACACAAAATCCCCAACCATTGCGGGTATTATTTCCTTTGGGGTGAACATGATCCTGGCAGCAAGCCTGGCTTTCCGCTTTCAGGGAGTGGGCATTGCCCTGGCACTGTCGGTTGCCAGTGCGGTAAACACAGGGGCGCTTTTCTACTTTATGAAAAAAAATCCTCATATTAAACTGGGAAACATAATTAAAAAAAGCCTTGGCTATGCCCTGAAAATGATTATCTTTTCCGCACTGGCTATTGTTCCCGTCCTGTACCTGTCGCCCATGCTTTTGGATCATTTTTCCGGCAGGAGCCGTCTAATCTCCCACGGAGCACCGCTGCTCTTAAACGGCCTGGTTTTCATAGGAACGGGAATTATTCTCCTTGCCATCAGCAAAGACCAGCAGCTAACAGGCATAATGAAAATGATTAAACGAAAAAAGAAAAAATAGCTTATCATCGAATGTCACGAATCATCACGAAAAATTTCAACCCAAATAAATTTCATAACATTAATAGATTCGTGATATTCGTTAACATTCGCCTAATTCGATGATCCTCTTCTTTGTTCTTTGTTCTTTGTTCTTTGTTCTTTGTTCTTTGTTCTTTATTTACTCCCCTTTCACATCCGGGTCGTTGATCATGATATGCCTGATGACACTTACCAGATCCGCATAACCTGCAAGGAAGGCAAGGAGGGTACGCCGGAATGCGCCGTAGTTTTCGAATTCCTCGGGCTTCATACCGTTTTCTTCGTAGCCTCTGCGGAAATCCGGGAACTTCTTTTCCAGTTCCGCAATGATTTTTGGATCTACCGGATCGTCAATGCGGTTTTTTACTTCGATGTCCGAGGCGTTGAACTTCTCCTGCCAGTCCCTGATGATGGTCATGGACAAATCACCGCCTATGAACTCCGACCAGTGGAAATGATTGCGGAAGGCCGCGTTCAAAACCCTTGTCCTGTAGCCCCTCTCCTTATAAAGCTGGTAGGATCTTTTTGCCACAGCCACGCCGGCCCATTCCAGATAACCGGGATCGGTGACTATGCCTTTTTTGGCCATCTGTACCTTGAGCCAGTCATCCATGCGTCCAACCATGACCGTACAGACCGGGCTCATGGTGGAAGTGTCCTTCCCTTCCTTTTCCCGGCGCTTAATCCCCCGCTCAACAGCCTCGGCGACAGCAATGGACTGCGGCACGGTAAAGGAAACCGTGGCGTTAACACTCACCCCCTGATAGGAAAGTTCTTCGATGGCATCTACACCGGCCTTGGTAACAGGGAGCTTGATATTGTTATTGGGATACAGGGAGTTAAAGTAGAGGCCCTGTTCAACAATGGACTTGGTATCCCGGTAGTATTTTGCATTTGTTTGAATTGAAAGCCTGCCATTACGGCCATTATTCTTTTCAAAAATTGGCAGGAGTAACTTTGAAGCGCTGACGGTGACTTCTTCCATTATTTTCCATGCGATAGCGTCTTCAGATGCCGTAGGGTTCTCTCCGATAAGGGAAACAATCCTGGGTCTCCAGGTATCAATCTCCTTTTTAAGAACCTCCCCTACAATGATGGGATTGCTGGTGCCGCCGGTAGCGCCATTTTCTATGGCATACTTTAAGTCTCCGGCGGAACAGGAATCGTTCCAGAATTCTGTAGGACCCATTAAGGTCATTTTATGCATCGAACTTTTTCCGGCTACGCTCATTATAATCCTCCAATCACAATAATATGGTACTTTATTACCAGTCTTCAGATTATATCACAACATAGAGTAAATGCTAAGTCCCAACGAAAGGAGTTTATTGATTATTTTTCATTTTAGCTAAAGCCTTGAAAGTGTCCCGCAGGGACTCATGTTCAATTTTAGTAATATCGAAACGCATTATCCTGAATGTGATCTGAATGCAGAATCCTATTCCTATTACAGAAATAAGCGTGCCAATCCCCACCATGCCGCCTAATAGCCAACCGGCAAGTGTTACAGTTAATTCAACTGCACTGCGGCATATTCCCACGGGGAGTTTTGTCCTTTTTGTAAGCACTACCATTAGACCATCGCGCGGCCCTGTTCCAAAACCCGATCCAATATAAAAATATGAGCCTATTGATATAGAAAATAATCCCAAAATTAACATTAATATACCCAGTACAAGGTTTTCCGGTGTTGGCAAAACATCCATGAAAAAAATAATATCAATAATTATTCCTATAACAATTATATTTACTATTGTCCCAAGACCGATTTTTTCTCCCAGGAGTACTATTATTACCAGAATTACCATTCCCACAATTATTGAAGTGATTCCAAAGGAAAGTCCTAGTGTTTCTGAAAGACCCGCATGAAACACATCCCAGGGCGAAAACCCTATGTTTGCCTTTACTGTTGTTATAATTCCGAGGGCAAAAAGCACCAGTCCAATAAGCATGTTCATCAAACGAAAGAAAAAATGTCTCATTAAAATAATTCCATCTGCCCGTCTCTGAAATAATCCCTGCCCAAAGACGAATACTCATCCGTGTTCCAGCCTGCGGCGGCGGCGATTGAGCGAATGACAGGGAGAACCTGGGAATCTGCATAATGGCTGTAGTCCAGAGCACTTTCCCTGTGAAGGGGATTGTCATCATATAATGGCTCCGGGCCTTTTATTGTCCAGACATACTCTACAGTGCCTCTCCTGTTTTTCCAGCCAAGGAGCCTCGCAGCTTTTACATGGGGAGGTGTTGAGGCGGTATATTTCTCGGGAGCGCGTGACAGGCGTTTTCTGTAAACAAGTTCGCTGTCCAGTTTACTCTGCCGGAGTTCATTAAGAATTTCCTGAACCCGGGCTTTGTAAGCTTCCTCGTCTCCGCCGGAAAAAACCAGCTCTAAAAGCTCCACCTGTATGCGCCTTGCAAGAGGAGTAGAATCACTTCGGACTGCTTCCATACCTTTTACTTCTACAGTAAAAGCACCACCGGCGTCTATAAGGTACCCGCCATAACCTTTTGCCCTGCCCCTGCCCTCCCCGGGTGTTTTTTCCCTTACATTCCGCAGCGGAGGAATTAAAAAACGGCGGTAAGGTTTCTCAAAGCGGAGCTCCAAATGAGATTTAAGGGAATATTCCTTTAAAATAGTTTCTTCAATCGAGTGGTTAATTTTTTTGGCACAGCTCTTTCCCCATTCAAAAAAATCCATGTAAGAAGATTCATCCCCCAGGCCGGTTTCTACAAAGAGGGAATCCGTATCACCGTAGAGTACCTTGAACCCATTGTTTTCGAACCAGTCCCTGGAGAAAAGCAGCCACTTCCTCGCAAAGGATGTAATTGCTCCGGCCAGCTCTGTCCGGCCATAGCGGCACGACGATGATCCCAAAACACCGTAAAAGCTGTTCATGAGAATTTTATAAACAAAGCTCGCTTCCTCGTCCCCTGCCTCCAGAGCGCGGCGGCGGGAAGCAAAGTATCCTTCCAGCAGCTCCGGGAGAATTCCCCTTTCCCGGGAAAAAGCTGCCCCGTTAGGCGCTGTTATTATGCTGCTGCTGTCCTCTGCCCTTACACGGACATTAGCCGCTGGGTCAATATTGAATGTTCGCATAACGGTGGGATAGAGGCTTCTAAAATCAAACACCGCCACGTTGTGAAATACACCAGGCATGGGTTCCAGCACCGTTCCTCCAGCCGCGCCTGAAACCCTGCGTCCAGCTTCAAGTGGAACCGGAGCAATTCCCCTTTTGGCAAGCTCAAGTGCATAGATACGCTCAAAACTGATCACACTGGTCCATGCCCTGTCCAGGGAAACTCCTGTCACACTTGCCCTTTCTACGGTAAGCCTCATAAGCCCGGTTTTATCGAGGATTTCCAAAACCAGCTCGGCATCCCTGAGGCAGTACTCGGCAAATTTCATGGGTGCATTCAGGTACAGCTCTTTTAGTTCGGAAATTTTTTGATCCCCCTTCGATGACAGAAGCTTCCCCTCCCCCAGTTCGGCCCTGGCTATCGCTTCCAGAGAATAGCTTTGCCGCGGCCTTGCCTTGGGCCCGGCTCTGTATATGCGCAGTGCATCGAGTATCTGCCTCCCCTGAGTTCCGGCAGCATCCGAACGGCCAAGGCGGAACGGGATCTTGTGAAGAGCGCATCGCTTCTCTAAAACCGGATAATCAAAATCCAGAAAATTCCAGCCGGTGATAATATCGGGATCCAGTTTCTTTATATCGCCGAGAAAAGCCTTGAGGAGTGATGCTTCGTCGTCGTGGGTGCTCGCAGGGATCGCGGAGGGCACGGAGGAAGCGGAGGAGGCAGGGATCGCAGAGGGTGCGGGGTGCGCGGAGGGGGGAGGCTTGTAAAGCAGACGAACAATTTTTTCAGGGCTGTGGGCGGTGCTCGCGGACTGAAGGTTCGTTGCGATTCCTATGGCAAGAATGGTTCCTTTTTCTATGTCGGTTTCTATGTCTACTGAAGCTATTCTGAGTTCAGCACTGTTTTTTTCTATTGGTTTTATTTCAGGATTGGGAAAAACCAGATCAACAAGACGGCCCGGACGGGAATCTCCTTCCAGTTCAACGGGGCCTTTAATGTTATGGCGGACACAGTATATATCGGGAATTCTCATGTCACCGTCCGGGCTCTTTATGCCTGCTGTTTCAATTAACTTTACGGCCCTGATGAAATCCAGGAAGCGGGGGAAGTTTAACAGGAGCAGCTCTCCGATACTGTTGAAAGGTTTTAATATGGGCGGCTGTTTTTCATATTTTATTGGTTCTGTTTTATTCGATGACAGAACATTTGCCGCCCTGTCCATGTCATTACTGTATATATGAAAAGAGGGCTGCCACTTGCTTTCTACAGCGGCAAAGGACTGGCCGTTTTCCAGGCGGCCGACAAAGTAGAGCCTGTCTTTCCGCATATCTGCATAGCAATGTACAACAAAGCCCCTGCTTTTCATGCTTTTTATTATATGCTACACTCCTTCCTTATGGAACAGTTAAACGAATATCAGGGTAAAGCAACAAT
>Ga0099364_10007118_pt1 | contig 16077 bp, 4 predicted proteins | sample TergutTh196P3_FD_73070 | JGI IMG/M metagenome (GOLD analysis project Ga0099364, IMG submission 73070) | Microcerotermes parvus P3 segment gut microbial communities from Pointe-Noire, Republic of the Congo - Th196 P3 | ecosystem: Host-associated > Arthropoda: Insects > Digestive system > Gut ...
TAGATAAAGAAAAAGCCCGTGAATGGGCGCGTATTGCGGATGAAGAAAATAAGAAGAATCGTTCTGAAGCGCAGTCCGCAAGCATCACAAAGATTACTAAAATAGAATCCTTGCCATCTAAATTGGAGGCACTTCTTCAAAACGATTCCTTTATGGAAAGTATATCAACTGAAGCCGATCTTGACAAGTTGTATCAAGAGGAAAAAGCACGTGAATGGGCGCGTGTTGCTGATGAAGAAAATAAGAAGAATCGTTCTGAAGCGCAGTCCGCAAGCCTCACAAAGATTACTAAAATAGAATCCTTGCTAGCTAAATTGGAGGCACTTCTTCAAAACGATTCCTTTATGGAAAGTATATCAACTGAAGCCGATCTTGACAAGTTGCATCAAGAGGATAAAAACAACCCGATTCAACAAAGTGCTTCGGGAAATAACCCGATCTTAAGTGAATCATCGCCATTCATTGATAAAGAGAATGGGGTTCCCCACGACGAATCCCGATATCAGCCGGGGCGTGATGGCCAGAAGTCGCCACTCATTGATTCAAAATTACAACAGTTTTTTGATTCTGTCAAGAAGGCGCCTGATCTTGAAGGTAAAAAACCAGACGCTGGAACGAGTTCGCAGAGCCGCCCCGAGAGGGGCGGCTCTGATTTTAAAGACGGGGCGCCAACCGCTGCGGACAAGGCGGAAAAAAACGTGGCGCCAAAAGGCAAACGCAAACTATCAAGAGAACAGGCGCAACAGGAAATGCTTGAAATTAAGATAGCCGAGGCGTTCGCGCAAAAGGCTATCAATAACAAGCCCGTGGGTAAAGCTGTTTCGATAAAGACGTTCCTTCTTGCCGAACGCCGCGCGGCTAAAAGCGCCCTTCGCGCACTGTCCGAGAGACGTTACAAAGACGCCGTAAAGTACAAGCGGCGCGAGCTTGTCGCCCACGCTATGGCTAAAGCCGCTATTGACGCTTCCCGTGAGGTCAATGCTGCAAATAAATTATTCGCTTCGCTCAAAAAACGACGCAAGAAAATGACGTTTGAAATGGAGGGCGCATGGAACCAGATCGCCGCGATTCTCAAAAAGTTCGGGTTTAAGGATTGGCGGGACATGGAGCTTAACGCCGACAGACCGCGCTTATTTGACTGGCTTCATAATCATGATCTGACGGCGTTCGACGAGATGGGCGAACGGGTTCCCATCATACCGGATTTCGTCATGGATAGTCCTGGCGCCGTGAATGTTAAAGACTTAAAGCTTTCGGAGTTCAGGGATATTCGCGACGCCGTAAAAATGATTCTTCAAGCCGCAAGGAACGCTAACGAACTGCTTTCGGATGAGAAAAGAAGAAATTTCGCGGAGGCTGTCGCTGCGCTGGAAGACTCCATAATATCCAACGTAAGCGAATTCAAGGAGCTTCCGCCGGAGAAGCAGCAGCAGCGTAAAGAGTTTTTCCAGACCGTTAAAAAGTTTGGAAAAGAACTTACGCGCGCGGAGGTCATAGCCAGAATGCTCGACCGGCTTGTCGAATGCGTTAAACGCGATGTCGACGATCCTTTGGGCAGCTCTAACGACTTAGTAAGCGGGAAAATCACAACCGTGCTGAATAGCGACTTTAACGATGAGGGCGCCGTTTATTTTGTTCAAACGTTACCCTTACCTTTGGAGATCCTGGGGTTCGAAAGAAATATCGATATCGCGCTCTAAATAAGCGCAAGCGTGTGCGTTTGAGAGGGCGCCGGACTTCCGGCGAGCTGCTATTGGGGAACCGCCCCCTGAAAGGGGGTGATAACGTGATTGATGAAATAACAAGGCTCATAGAAGCTTTATCGAAACTCCTACGAGCCCTTGCGGATATCCTCCGCATTATTTTACAACGCGTTTAACACTCTTAGCTAGACGTAAGTCCAGTTGAGGGTTAGCCCCCCTCAAGTGGCAGTCTATTTCGAAAAGCTCATCTACCCTCGAAAAACTGAAGCTTCGCTTACCGGGTGGGCTTTTCTGCTGAAATTATATCATAGCTTGTCAGGCGGTCAAGAAGATTATTACGAATTCGGGAGCATAGGAGGCAATAATGAGTCTTCAGAAATTTATGAACGGTAGAGTAATACTTACAGATGCGGGATTGGACTATATTAAGTTCGTTGGCAAAAATCTGTCCGCCGAGTGTCTCCTGGATATGAAATCTGTGATAGATGAAGGTATTGATATTTACGAGTTTTGCCGCCTTGTCCATAATCACGCATCCGTATGCAAAACGCTTTTTTATGGCGAACCCGTCATGGTTTGCGGGATTGCGCAAGCCTATCCGGACAGAACCGATGTTGGATACTTCTTTATGTTCTTTACGGAGAAAATGAAAATGTATCCTATCACATTGCTGAAACATACGCGGGAGGTGTTTTTCAATATGACGCGCAATTGCGGCTATCCGTTAGTTGTCAGCACCGTGCATCCAGACAACGTTAAATCTTTAAAGTGGGCGCGGTCGCTTGGCGCCACTATATGCGATCCGGTTGAGACCGGCGCATATTACACCTGCGAATGGAGAATATCATAAATGGGTATGCCGACTGATTCTACATATGGTTTCATTGGACAGGGCGTTAGTACTATTGGTAATATGTACTCCGCAAGTATATTATCCAATTCGCAAGTCAATTTTCTCAGCGGACAGAAAGGCGCTGTCGACAGACAGTTCGATATCGACAGCGAACGCATAGGTTTCGAGGCGGGGTTGCGCGCCGACCAAATTCGTAATAACGCGGAAATCGAGGCCATGCTGGCCGACTTTCGCATCAGCGATTCCAAACGCCGCGAGGATTTGATCCGGTCTCGGGCAAAGTCCGCGCTTTATGCTGCGGGAGTTCAGGAAAAGCGATTGCGCGAACAGGGGCGCGCGGTTAAGGGCGCTCAACGCGCAGCCGTTGCAAGCAGCGGATTGTCGTCAGACAGTGGGACGTACGAAGAGGCCATCGGGCAGACCGGAGATCGCGTCGAGGAGGACGCGGGGATCCTTCGTTATAATACGCAGCTGGCCATCTACGGGATCGACATGGAAGCTGCCGAGGTCGCCATCGACAGGCAAGGGACTGAATTATACAAAGCGGGGCTTGGCGCTATGGCGGATATCGAGGCTAAGCTTACCCTCCTGGCGGGCGATGCGGAACGCGGCGCACTTCGTAATCGCGCGGATATTACTAAGCTCAATATCGACGCGCAAAAATTCGCTGTCAAACAACAGCGCAACGTCGCATTGATCAGCGGGTTGACCGAACTCACGGGGGCTTTGGATAACGCCTGGAAGTCGCTTCAACAAGTTCCTGCACAGAAAAAGCCGGAGGTTAGAGTTCCGACGTATAATCCTATTAAGTCCAACGTTCGCGGCGGGTTCTCGCCCGGAATCATGCCCGTTGCTTATTAGAGGTGATTGACAATGAGAATACCTGAATATAACGGCAATACAACGCCAAACGTAGCCCCCGCGCCTAATCAAGGTTCGGGGGTTATTCATTTACCCAAGGTTCTTAATTCCGGCGCCAGCGGGGCTATTTCCAAATCGCTTGCTTCCTCGTCCGACGCGCTCGGCGCGAGGAATACGCCGCAAGTAACCGGCGCCGAGCGAATGCTCGACTACGCTGCCAAAGCCGCTGCCGCGCTTGGCGCCCACGCGGAAAAATTGCAGGCCGATAACGACGAGATGGATTTTCATCTGTTCAAAGCGCAAAGTGATAACGCGCTGTTTAACATCATGGACGATATCGCGAAGAATGGTCATTACTCCGGCGTTGTCGATCGCGGCAACGAGTTGTGGGGCAAACATTCAAAAGAGGCGCTTGAGGACTTGCAAAATAAGCGCATCGCCAAACGCGCCGAGGATTATCTCAAACTCCGGACGATTTCCGTCCAGGCCGATTTCTACGGCACGTATCTTAAACGCCAGCTCGACGATCAGAAGGCAAAATATGACGACGCATCGGCTACGCTTATTGTGAACCGCGACAGCACCGGACTTGAAGGGCTTATTAATTCCGCCTCTTTCTTGTCCGAGGAGCAGAAAGGTAACGATCTTCGCGCGGGAATTCGCAGGATAAGTTTGTTAAATGTCACTGATGATCTTCAAAGTATGGGCATTGATTGGGTGTATAGCGAGGAAAAATATCCTGGTTTGCTCCCGGAGGATATTCAGTCCGCTCATAAAGACTACGAGCGGGAGACAAAATCGTTTAAAATTGAGATCATTCGCGACGACCTTATCAAACGCTATGGCATGAACTATGCAGCCGCCCGTAAAGAGATACTGGATAAATATCAGGGTGACGAGGAGCAGTTAATCTTGTCCCGCTACGAGGGTTGGTATTCGGATCAAAAGCGGATACAACAACAAGCTCAAAGCGCCGCCCAGGATAATTTCTTCAAAAAGCTACAAAGTTTTGAAAGCAAAGAAGAAGCGTTAGAGTACGCCTTAAAGAATTCAAAAAGCTTAAGTGGATATAATGATGCGAGAAGGTTTATTAACGCCATGTTTGACAAGGAAAGGGCAACTAATCCTGAGGCGTTTAATCAAATTTTACAAGCTATCGCGGATGATAAGTTTAATAATCTTACAACTGCACAGTTTAAGGCGGCAGTATTACCTTATTTATCTAGCGAAGACTACAATGAATATGTTCTTCCTGCCTTTAAAGAGCATATCGCAATGCGTAAAGCCGAGGCCAAAGAAGAATCTGAAATCCGGAAATCGCACCGCTCACGGGTCAATAGTTTACTCGCTGATGATATCCGCATAATTGATAAGGGACTCAAAAACGATAATGAAACCCTCTATAAATTGAAACGTAGATACGAAGAGGATTGGAAAGCTAATCCTAATATGAGCATTGATGAGGCTTTAAAGCTTTATCAAAAGCTGGCGGCTAAAGAAAATGTCGGTTCCTGGTATTCTCCAAAATATATTTATGGCGTTGATAAAGTGGAGGAAAAAGAAAAGGGTGGCGTTCAATATAACCAGGATACAAATCGCTGGGAAGTTTTTGACGACGAGTCTACGACTGAGCAAAGCGAGCCGGATATGGAAGATTTTGCTTTCACCCCAGAAGCGCCAACATTATTTTAAGGAGATATATTATGGCAGTTAATTTTGGTAACTATAAAGGTTTCTTTAATGATAATCCAGATGAGGATGAGCTGATAAAAACTCCCGAAATACCTTCGTTTCTGTCCGATTTAAATAAAGATCATGATCGAAAACCCTTTATCGTTGTCGATGCCGACGGTAAATCCATTGAAGATAAGTTTCCAGTCCTGCCTATCGGTTTACATGATGATGATGTTTTTCCTTCCGAACAGGCGCCGGAGCGCGAGCCGGAACCGATAGTTGTTGGGCATACCAGTACCGGCGAACCTATATACAGAGTTGATAAGCGGCATAAAAAATCTATGCGCTTTTGGAAGAATCAACAGGTTTTAGAAAGCATTTCGGGCTTTTACGATAATTATAGAAGAGCCATTGAGACAAATCCAAACGAGTTCTCTAAAAGGCTGAATGTAGCTAATAGGGTTGGTTTACCCGTACAATTCCTAGACGACCAGGAAGTGTACAACGAGGCAAAAAAGGCGGCAGGGTTTATTTCGCAAAGACCGGTCATCGACTCGTTTAGCCCCGAATTACGCGCCTGGGCTTCCCGTCCGACGCATATGGAACTCGTGTGGGACGATCTTGAGAATCTTAAGAAGACTGAGGATATCTTAAAGTATCAAGCTGATACATGGAATATCACTCAGGGTTCCCGCGCCGGCGAGGCGCAAAAGAGGTTAGGCGATATTTATTTTAGAATGATTTTTGGTAAAGTTTCCGATGCTGACTTAGCCGCTATTCCGGAGTTGAAAAAGGTTCTTGAATATAACACTCCTGTCGGCGCCGGAATTCTTGATACTATACTTTCAGGCGCCGGAAGACAATATGGGCAAAGAACCGGTCAGATAGAGCGAGGCGCTAAGTATGGCGCGTATGCAGGTACGGCAGCTACATTAGCAATTGTTGCCGCTTCCGCTCTCGGGGCAGTTCCTACGGGCGGCGCTTCGGTCGTCGGCGGAAGCGCTTTACTTGGGTCCGGGCTTACTGCCGGGGGTGTTGTTGCTGCTGCTTTCGGCGCTGGGTTCTCTACCGGCGTAATCCATGAGGGGTTCATTATGGAGACTGGGCTTTCTTTCATGGAATTTAGCGAGCTTGAAGACGAGAATGGTCAGCTTATCGATCCCGATATCGCAAAGGTCGGCGCTATCGTATATGGTATCGTTGCTTCTGGGATTGAAAGCGCTCAGATGGATAAATTACTGGCGTTTATTCCAAACGCGCGCGAACTTTTCACTAAAACGGGCATTAAGAGTTTACTGAAGAATAAAACTGTCCGTAGCGCTATTGGATCAGCCCTCAAAGATTATGCGGGCGATCTTACCTTTGAAACGATTACCGAAGTTGGGCAACAGGCTGCGGAGATTATGGCAAGGCACGCTGTAAAGATGGCGTCTAAACATATTGATGGGACGAATTTTAAATACGATAGCGCAGGAGACGTCATCTCGGAGCTGTGGGAGACAGGGAAGAGTTCTTTTCTGGAATTCATGCTTCCTATGACGCTTGGTCCGTCACTGAATTATTATATTGACTCAAGGGCTGCGAGGGCGGCTCGTCATAATATGCAGGTCTTTGAAGCGTTGAACGATACGGCAAAGGCGTCTAAGCTGCGGGAGCGCTCGCCTGAAACCTATGGCAAACTTATCGACGAGCTGACAAAAGACGGTCCTGTACATGAGATTGGCGTAAATGGTCAGGCTTTTGCTACTTATTTCCAGAGCATCGAGATGGATCCGCTTCAGATTGCCGAAGAGCTTGGCGTCGCCGACCAGTATACCGAGAGCCTCGCTACCGACGGTGAGATTCAGATTCCTGTCGCTATGTTTGCCGAGAAGCTTGCCGGTACCGAGCATTTTGAAGGGCTTATGAACGACCTGCGCATTGGCGATAACGCGATGACCGTAAAAGAGGCTAACGCTCATCGGGAGCGACTAAAGGAAGAGTATTATCAAATCCTGAACGAGCAGGCTGAGAACGAGGCTGAACAGGCTGAATTTGATAGCGTTAAAGAGCAGTTCCGCGCGCAATTTGTGGCGCTTGGGCATAAGGTTATTAAATCAAATGAGGCTGAACTATACAGCGTTCTCTTCACTCACGGGCTTGCCGTTGAAGCGAAAAATCGCGGCATGGGGCTACGCGAGTTCGTCGACAAATTTGTTCCAAGCTTCAGATATGATCCACAAGGAAAGCTTGTGGTTGATGGAGCGAAATCCAACGAGCTTAATCAATTGCTGTTAGATGCTTACGGACAAGAAGTGTTTTCAACTGAAGCAAAATTAGCCCAAGAAGAGGCTGCTTTTGCTACTGTAGTGGATTTTGTAGATAAGAATAAGGGAAATATTGTTTCTGGTCAATCTGAGAGAATGATGACGACTCCTTTAGCTGTTTTGCTTGCCGAACAATCACGAAACGCGCAACACGCAGGGCAGCCGAATAAACAAACAACTAAGGCCGATATACGAGATATTATTACTACACATGACGTTATTGAAAAGATGATGGTCAATCATAATTTAACAACTGAACAGGTTAAGCAACTTCCGCGTTCAATGGTAAACCCGATAATGATATTGGATTCTTCGCCCTATTCAACTGCTGCAAATAAACAAAAAAAAGCGATAGTCGTTATGGTCGAAATGAAGGATTCTGTTGGCGCAACTGTGATAGTTCCTATTCATCTTGAAGAAACAACAAGCGGTAAAAAAGGAGTTTATAATATTGCTGCTTCTGCTTATGGAAGGACACAACCTAATACAAATAGAAAAAAGCCGGATAATTCATGGTTTATAAGTGAGGCAAATGCTGGGAGAACTCTTTATATTGACAGACGAAAAATTTCCGCTTGGTCGCACAGCTCACACCTATCATTGGCTTCAGAGGCAACCTTACGGAAACATAATCCAAGTTTAATGACTGAGTTCGATCTTGTCAATGCCCGAAATGCATATCCGGGTAATTTTCAGGATACAAACAAGAGCAGTATTGATAATTATTCACAGAGAACCAATGGTGTGCAGCATATCCAGGGCAGCTACGACGCTATAAAGAACATTATCACAATCTTTAAAGCGGGGGATAAGTCGACTTTGCTGCACGAGATGGCGCATTTCTTCCTGTCGTCGCGCCTGCAGCTTGCTTTGATGGGCGGCATGAGCGAACAGACAAGCAAGGACTGGGCGTCAATTTTAAATTGGCTTGAGGTTGACGATATTGATTTCACCAAGGAGTTATCTAAAGAAGACGCCGCTCGTTGGAAAACTGCTCACGAGAAGTTCGCGCGCGGATTTGAAAAATACCTGACTGAAGGCGTCGCGCCTTCTACTGAGCTTCAAAAGGCTTTTCGAGCGTTCCGAAATTGGCTCACTTCAATTTATAAGGAAATCAAAAATATCCTCTATACCGACGCCGATGGGCAAAAACACGAGTTTGAAATCAACGACGAGATACGCGGAGTTATGGACAGAATGCTCGCCACCGAAGAGGAGATCGAGGCGGCGCGAGTCTTGAAAAACGCGCGCGGGTTTGTTGACTTTCTTAAAGCCCGAGGCATTCCAGATGTTATCGTCGATAAATATAAAGACATCATCGAAAAGAGTTCGGATAAGGCGAAAGCGAAACTTTATAAGAAACTGACGGCTTACATGAGGGAGGAAAAAAAGGCGGAACTTGCCGAGCTAAAAAGAGAAGCGCGCAAACAAGCTTCTAAAGAAGTCTGGGATTTACCTGAGTATAAAGCGTACAGCGCTTTGCGACGACCGCTTGATAATGGCGGTCTTCGTTTGTCCATTGCAGCTCTTAAAGAATGGGTGGATAGCCTTGACTCTGAAATAGTAGCTGATGTAGAATCAACCGACGGCGCTCAAGATATGTCGCCGTTAAATGATCTTTCTAAGGTGGATAATACAGAATCAATGGCTCATGATAAACAACTAGCAGTTGATATTGAAGAATTTGGAAATTCGGTTGACGCTTATGTGAACAACCCTAAAGGATGGAATAAAAGTAAGCCAGTACCTGTCTTAAGTAAGACGCCGCCTGTCTTCAAACTGCTTGGCGCGGAAGAACATCCAATAACAATGAATGCAAAGCATTTCGGAAATGTTATTGATACTAAAGAAAAAGAAGCCTTACCTAAAAAAAAGCGCGATAAACTGCATCCTCTTCCCGCTGACATAATAAAGCAAATTCCTCAAGCTTTAATGAGACCTGTTTTGGTTTTAAAGGATTCAAGCACGAGAAAAACTGAAAAAAAATATACTACATTTATTGTCATGTTAGAAGTTAGGCATGAAGGTAAATCAATTGTCGTTCCTTTAACACTAAATATAGAATCTGTTGGAAAACAATACAATATTATTGACAGTATTTATGGTAAGGATGGCAGAGATATTAGAGAACTTGGGAAGGGCGTTCCTTACGAAGAATACTTCATAAAAGAAGCCGAGAAAAATCTGTTGTACATAGATAAAGAAAAAGCACGTGAGTGGGCGCGTATCGCTGATGAAGAAAATAAGAAGAATCGTTCTGAAGCGCTCTCCGCAAGCCTCACAAAGATTACTAAAATAGAATCCTTGCTAGCTAAATTGGAAGCACTTCTTCAAAACGATTCCTTTATGGAAAGTATATCAACTGAAGCCGATCTTGACAAGTTGTATCAAGAGGAAAAAGCACGTGAGTGGGCGCGTGTTGCTGATGAAGATAATAAAAAGAATCGTTCAGAAACGCAGTCCACAAGCATCACAAAGATTACTAAAATAGAATCCTTGACAGCCATCTTGGAGGCACTTCTTCAAAACGATTCCTTTATGGAAAGTATATCAACTGAAGCCGATCTTGACAAGTTGCATCAAGAGGATAAAAAAAACCTGCTTTCCGCTCACCGTAGCAGGCCATCCGAAACTGATTCGCAGGGAGGTGGCTCCCTCCACAACCTCGGTGATAAAAAAATACCACTACAGGATGAAAGTGTCAATTCTGCGCGTATTGCTAAGGTCAAGCAGATTCAAGAAATGAAACCTGTGCAGGTGACCCCGACGGAGCCTGTAGATAAAGCAAAAGCAAAGATAGATGTGGGAGAATTTGGTCATTTAACTAATAAGGCGGATGGAAGAAAAGCATTTTTCCCTATGGAAACCATTGGGAAGATGTTCGATAACTTGTGGTACAAAACTTCAACGATGATGTCAGATATGAAATCTCTTTTTGAAACATCAATTCTCGCTTGGACTGAGCCTGAAATCCAAAAGGAAGGACATAAAACTCATCGTAACGTATTGGCATATCATCACTATGTAAACAAGTTTACCGATAATACAGGTACATATTATATTAGGTTTGCTGTGAGGGAAGTTATACCGGCAAAGAAAGGAAAATCTCGTTCTCTTGCGGATAGCCATATCCATTACATGGCAATAAGCGAAGTCTCCGAATATAAAGAGAATGACGGTTCCCCACGACGAATCCCGGAACACCCGGGGCGTGATGGACAGAAGTCGCCATTCATTGATATAAAATTACAACAGTTTTTTGATTCTGTCAAGAAGGCGCCTGATCTTGAAGGTAAAAAACCAGACGCTGAAACAAGTTCGCAGAGCCGCCCCGAGAGGGGCGGCTCTGGTCTTAATAGCGCTGCGTACAAGGCGCTGATGAACGAATTGCCGACTGGCGTCGCCTCTAGATCAGGACTTGATCTAGATATTGCCGCCGAGTTACTTGGTTATCCTTCAGTAGAGGCGCTCATCAGTGACCTTAAAAAAGCAAAGCTGAATCCGCCGCAAAAGGAAATCAACAACCGCGTGAGAGCCGCTACCGATTCATTGGTTCAATTGATTAATGATCCGGAAGCGCTCAGGCTTGAAGTTGAAAACGCGCTGCATAATGAAGAACGCGCACAGTGGTTAGCGCTTGAAATGGAGATTTTAAGCAAAGAGGCGGAGCGGGCTGAAGATTATATCGAAAACGAAGAACGCAAAGAAGAAACCGCGCGGGATCGCAGAGAAGAAAGCGGACAACGCGCGCAGATTCAACGCGAAGCGAAACAGGATGCTGAGTCTTTTGCGCGGAATATCGCGGCAAAAGCCGAGGCTTTCGCGCGCGCGGCTAAAGAAGCGTTCCTTGGTAAGAGTTTGAAAGACCTCCAGCACATTGCTAAATATCGTCACGCCGAGAATAGAGCTGCGGATAACGCGTATCGCGTCGCTGTTAAAGGCGATGTCGCCGCCGCTCATCGTTATAAAAATTCCGAGCTTTTGAACGGCGCAATGTACACTGAGGGTTTGAGCGTCCGCGATTACGTTGAAAAGCAATACAAATACTTAAACAAATTCAAGCTTGATAATAAATATTTAAAGGGCGTGTTTGGCGAGAATTATTTCAATCAAATAATGGGGATTCTTTATGGCATTAGATATGTTTTTCCTTCTGTTAAGGATGAACAGATTTATCAAAAGAATGTAAAACGCGGAAGGCTTTCTGAGTTTGTCGATAAACTTCGCAAAGATAAGGAAATTGATCTGCCAATTGCTCAATGGATACTTGACCTTGATATCAGCGGGCGGATTCCGCAGTCGAGTTTTAAAGGCTTGTCAATTTCTGAGTTTATGGACGTTGTCGACGCCGTTCGCGCCCTCGATCATATCGCGCGTCAGGAGAATATGCTGTTGACAGCCGACCGTAACAAGGATTTCAACGCTGTCGTCAGCGATCTTGAGTCCACGACTGTTGAAAAACATGGGACGCCTAAACCGATGTCGACCGATCCGAATCAAAAGTCATCCGGATTGTTTAAGAAAGTTGTCGCAACGCATGACCGCGTCGAAACGCTGCTCCGCATGGTCGACAATTTTGAGGAGCAGGGGTTGTGGTGGGATACTTTTTATAAACCTTCGCAACGGGCTTACGAGGCGGAAATCATACGCGGAAAAAGTGTGAAAAACGCTATTGATTCCATATTCAGGAAGCATTTTCCGAATAGAAGCGAGTTTGCACACTTCATGAATCGGAAATTTGATACCGGGTTGATAGATCCTGCTAATGGTAAACAAATTTATTGGACTGGCGAACAACTTCTTGCCGCCATGATGAACTGGGGGACGCAACGAAACCGCGAACGTCTCGTTTTCGGGCAGGCGCTTCATGGCCTGGGTCTTGAGGCTGCGTTCACTTCCGACGAGCAATACTGGCAAGCGTTTCACGTTGGCGCTGCGGCTGCCGAGGGCGTGTTTAGCCGTCTTGCGTCCGACGATCATTGGGCGTTTGTTCAGAGTGTTTGGGACCTTCTTGAAGGCTTCTGGCCGGATATCTCCGAGCTTGAACGAAATATGAAGGGGTTCGCTCCCCAAAAGGAGGAGGCGCTTCCTGTCCGGACTGCTGGCGGTAAAGTTTTGAGTGGCGGTTATTATCCCGTCCGCTTCGATAGCTCAAAGAATTGGAAGAGCTTCGTTACCGATGAAAAAGAAAACACAAGGGCGCTTTATGAAAGCATCGGTATCGACGCGCATACTAAACGCGGGCACACTAAAGAACGCGCCGATTTTGTCGTCGGGCGTCCGCTGCTGCTCTCGCTGTCCGTTATCGACGAACACGCGGCTAATGTGATTCATGATCTTACTCATCGTCCGCTCGTTCGTAATCTGACTAAACTAATTAAAGATAACCGCGTAGCCGCTATGCTGAATCATGCTATCGGGATGGACGGAACGGCGCAAATCCAGCCTTGGATTTCCGGGCTGGCAGCGTCTACAAAGATGACCGACGCTACTGATATCTTTATCACAAAACTATTGGGGAAAAGCGCAGCCGTCCAGCTTGGTATTAATGTCGTCTCTATGATCGGGCAGACGGTCAGCCTTGTCCCGGCAGCTTTTAAGCTTGGTCCGGTTGCTACTGTCAAGGCCTTAACTAACGCTTTTTTATTACGCCCGTTCTGGGATAGCGGTTACCGCAACGCCGCTTTTGCTCTATCTCCAGAGTTAGCCGACCGACTAAACGGTACCGACCGAAATATCCGCGCTGCGCTCGATCTCGCCCGTAGCACACGCGGACGGAAGTTTCTCGACGAGGTGAACGCCGCGCTTTATGTCGGCATGGGCTGGGCGGATATGTGGGTCTCTTTGTCCGTTTGGACGGCCGCATATGATAAAGGTCTTAATCAGTTCAACGGCGACTCGCAAAAAGCTGTAGATTACGCCGACTATATCGTCCGAACTACAAATAACACCGGCGCCGCGAAAGACCTCGCGCAAATCCAAAGAGGCAGCCCGTTCAAAAAACTGTTCACCATGTATTACAGCGCTTTTGGTTCGCTATACCAGCTTTTCCACGAGGAAATGGTAAAAGCTGGAAAGGGCGGCATTCCTGATAAGCTTCGTTTAGCCGCGTTCTGCTTCATGGTGTTTACCGTTCAAGCCGCGCTTGAAGACCTTCTGAAAGGGCGCGACCCTTGGAGCGGAGATGATGAACTGGATAGCGAAGAAATTGCTAAATGGCTGCTTCAGGGTACAGCGGGCACTTTTGCGTCGATGTTTCCTGGCGTTCGAGATGTTGTGTCCGGCGCTATAGGCGGATTCGGCGGATACAAGGCAAGCCCGGCTCTTGACGCTGGTGCAACTGTCGCGCGCGCTATGAGCGCCGTAACTAAAAATACATGGGATATCTTCTGGGGTAGAGCCGAGGATGTTGAAGCGGGTAAAACGGCTAAAAAAGTATTCGACGCCGGCGGGTATATCTTTGGACTGCCGACCATTCAGCTTTCGCGTTGGGGGCGGACTTTCATGCGATGGGTGAACGACGAGCCGGATTTCAGCCCGTGGGAGGCTATTTGGGCTAAAAGAAATAAATAGTGGTCAGCGGACTAGCCAGCCACTCTTCTTTGTCTTTCACTAACCACTGTCCACTGTATTTTAAGGAGGTGTTGTTTTGACTGTTTCTGCTCAGTATTACAAAGAAAGTTACAAAGGCGACGGGATCACTCGGGTGTTCCCGTTTCGTTTTCAGTCGTTCCCTGAGGTTCAGCCGGAGAAGAATATTCAGGTTACGTTAATCGACCGCTACGGTAGAGAGAAGCTGTTGAGCCCCAACTCGTATAAAATTGTTTTCTACGAGAATCTGATGGGCGGAGAAGCGCATTATCCGGCCGTCGAATTGGCGCCCGCTTTGGCCAATAACGAAACGTTAGTTATTACCAGACGAACGCCGCTTACGCAGGAGGAGGATTTTAAAAATCAAGGGAAGTTCTTCCCCGAAATGATCGAAAACGGGCTCGATAAACTGACTTTTATCTCCCAGGAGTTCTGGAAGAAACTTTGGGAATTATGGAAAATTGTCGAGGAGTTGTCGCTCGGCGGCGGCGATGGGACGAGCGAGCATCCAAAATTACTGAACAGATGGATGCCGGATCAGCATCCTATTGAGGCTATCACCGGTTTGGAAGACGCGCTCTCCAACCTTGACGTCCTGAAAGCGCTAATACCTTATAGACCCACTCCGATTTCGCCGCAAAATAATGAAACGCAGGTTGAGCTGTATGTGCTTTTAAAAATTACGCCTTACGGTCATCCGCTGGGGCTGCCGATGGGCGGCGTGCATTGGCAATTAGCTAAAGACGCCGGTTTTACGGATATGATATTTGAAAGCAGGCGCGTGACGTCCGCCGATAGTATGCTTATTACCTCCGACCCCGCTGCTTTGGATCTATACCTTAAGACTAATACCACGTATTTTTGGCGCGCACGATACTTTGACCTGCGCGAAACTGACAGCGATTGGAGCAGCGTTCGGTCGTTCACTACAGAATCGGTAGCAACTGAGAATCTAATAGTGCAGCCGGATATTCTGCACCCGGTCAATGGCGGCGCTATCCCCGAACGCGGCTTCTTTAGCTCCGTGTCGCATCCTGTGGCTATCGGCAATGCCGTGCCCGACGCTTTGGATTATCAGATTGCTATTACGCCGGATTTCGCGCCCTCCGATATCCTGGTAGACAAACAAGATCATGATAATCTTACTCATCTTTATCTCGATACCGCCGAAGCCGAGTTTCGTTACGCGCCTAGTCCTTTGTATGCTCGCGTCAGGCAAAAAGATAACGTTAGAGATATTAAGTCCAGATGGTCGCCTGTGCCTACTATGTGGATTCAGCGCGTGTTTCGCGACGCCGTTGTCGGTCGCGAGGTCAGGGTCGACTTTAATACTAACCGGCAGACGATCTTTTGGATCGACCGAAAAGGCAACCATGTTGCGCCGCAGGCTGGCTATTGGAACGACTCACCTATTTGGAGCAGTCTGGTTAAAATTGATTACAACGCGCCTACCGGGCAAACCTGGAAATGTTGCAGAGTGCCCGCTTTCTTCACTCGCGCTGAGAGCATTGCAAATACTGGCGTTGCTACTCACAGATATTGGGTGTCGATTGCCGAGTTTGAAAACTCTTACTTGCACCCCGCTTTCGTTCATTCGCCTTCCGGGTTCCTGCTTACAAATTTACTTACTGGTACTAACATTGGGGGCGTCCAATATATTAATACCCTTAATGCAGATGGGTATTCAAATATAACTGGTGCATATAATGAGCCTCAAGACTGGTATAGGCGAATTAAAAATTCTATTATGGGCAGCAACGAGCGTATAGTCCCCTATAACATTCACGCGAAATGCGCTATTCAGTTGCTTGCGTTAATTGAGCTTGGAGTTCCTAACTTGAATTTAGTTCCAATGATTTATCGCGGGATTGGAAATATTAATTGTGGCGTAAATAAAAACTATGCTATGTTAAGTCATAACTTTAAAGGGTCTGTTGATAATAATATTGTCATTTTCGGGATTCCATCCGCCTATAACATGGAGAATACAATTTATTTTCATGCCGGTATTCAACAAGTCGCCGCTGAATTCCAATATGCCAATGCAATTTTTACTGGCTTCAGCAACGATCTTGGCGCACACTTAGAA
>Ga0099364_10007119_pt1 | contig 16075 bp, 14 predicted proteins | sample TergutTh196P3_FD_73070 | JGI IMG/M metagenome (GOLD analysis project Ga0099364, IMG submission 73070) | Microcerotermes parvus P3 segment gut microbial communities from Pointe-Noire, Republic of the Congo - Th196 P3 | ecosystem: Host-associated > Arthropoda: Insects > Digestive system > Gut ...
TTGGGCAAGATGGGTAAGATCGTTCTGCATAAAAACCTCCGTGATGAATGCGTACATAATCTTATACGTTTCTCATGGCGATTTGTACGGAAAAAAATCTAAAAAAAGTAATCTTGCACGTCTACTGTTCTGCAAACTGGCACGCTTGCAAATTGCCTACTCTTCGGTTAGAATACCCCTTGAGTTCATTCACATCCTTACTTTTTTTCGAGATCATAGATGCGAACCATTGTTGTTTTTTCCGTATTGTTTCTTACCCTCTGCGTCGGTTGTTCGCAACCAGCCTCTCAATCAGCCTCTCCACAGCCCGGTGTCGCCAACCAAGAATTGGCCGCTGGTGCATCTTGGACAGTTTTTCACGGTCCCAATCGAGACAACCGGTCTCCCGAAGCCGGTCTGCTAAAATCCTGGGGAGAAGGCGGACCGCCGCTGCTTTGGAAAGTCGATACTATCGGCAACACCGAGTTTCCCGGCTATTCCAGTGTTACGATCTCCGAAGGACGCGTTTTCACCGCTGGAAACGTACGCACCGGTGCGACGGATCGGGATGCCCATGTGTATGTTATCGCTCTTAACGAAGCGACGGGCAGCGAATTGTGGCGTTACCGAAACGGTGCCGCCTGGACGGATGGAGGACATTTCCCCGGCGAACGAGGAACTCCAACCGTTGACGACAACAGACTTTACGCTTTTTCTGCGGTGGGAAGAATTGCTTGCCTTGATGTTGCAGCCGGAACGGAAATTTGGGCACGCGATCTTCGAGCCGAGTACGATATTCAACTGCCTACTTGGGCTTTTGCCGAATCTCCCTACATTGACGGCAACAAAGTCATTCTCTGGATCGGCAGCCGAAAAGCCACCGTTGTTGCCCTCGATAAAATGACGGGCGAAACCATTTGGGAAACGCCCGGCACCGAAGAACGCGGAAATTACGCCTCTATGATCGCTTTCGATTACGCCGGACAACGCATTTACGTCAATATGAATCAAAAGGGAGTGCTTGCCATCAATGCGGAAACCGGTGCCCGGCTTTTCACTGTTCCGCACGAAACATCGTGGGATGTCATGGCAACAACGCCTTACTTTTTCGATGGAAAATTATTTGTAACATCGGGTTACGGTACGGGCGCAAAGTTACATCGGTTAAACGCTGACGGTGCAGCGGTCACGGCGGAATTGGTCTGGGAAAACTCCGATTTCGACAACCAGCACGGCGGCGTAGTGATTAAGGATGGCTACGCATACACTTCCACGCACCATTACAAGCGGGGAAGGAACTGGATGTGCTTCAAACTCGAAGACGGTTCAATCGCTTGGGAAGCCCCCGGTGTCTTTATGGGTTCCCTCACGTATGCAGACGGAATGTTGTACTGTATGTCCGAAACAGAAGGGGAAGTTTCATTGGTAAGAGCAACGCCGGAAAAATACGAAGAGATGGGTCGGTTCAGGCTGCCGTCACAGGACGAGGGGGGCGGAATAGGAAAGTTTTGGGCGCATCCCGTTGTTGTCAACAAAAAGTTGTTTCTCCGTCATGGCAATTTCCTTTACTGCTATGACGTCGCGGAAAAATAGACTTGTTGCAAGAACTCCTGAAACTTGACCGAGTCTCCCGCCATTCAGAAGTCGGCAAAGGCAATAGGGGAGCGACGTGGTGGCAAGTGAAAATTTCTACTGTTGACACTGTTGACGCTGACACTAATAGTGCAGAACGCGGGAACAGCCTCTCTTATTTTCCGTTGATGCGTCGCCAAGTGCTAGAACTGATTATGCTGGTTTAAGTGGCGGTTGCAAATGGCGTAAAATCGCGTAGCAGCCGCCCTTCTAACCGTGAACGGGTACAACGCATTTGCTATGCAAGATGCACGCATTAACGGAAACACAGTCGCTACTACGTGGAAAACAGAGAAATGTTGGGCAAAATCAGGAACAAAAACGAAAAACACTCAAAGTACTTGTTAGCGGACCGGCAGTTGGTCGACGGTAACACAGTCCCCGACCCTCTGCGGCAGATTTTTATGTTAGAATCGGAGCAATTACTTTGTTTCGCCCCTTGCTCCGATGAACTTTGCTGAATCTTTTTTTGAGTTTCTACTCGTCAGTCCACTTATGGGAGTCTATGCCATTTGCGCCGTATTTGGTGGCACTCTCATCTTGTTTCAGATGTTTCTCATGATGTTCGGACTTGGCGGTGCAGACGAGGCAAGCGATTTCGGCGACTCCGTGGACGGTGCTTCTCCCGCCGATATTTTCAAGGTGCTGTCCTTCCGTACTCTCACCGCGGGCATCGCTTTTTTCGGACTCGGAGGATTAGCCGGCTTGGCGGCGGAGGCATCCACATTGGTCTCCTTTATCATTGCCGTTATTTCAGGACTAATCTCGATCTATGCCGTCTATTATCTCTATTGGTCAATCGCCAGAATGAAGACCGAAGGTACGCTCTCGGAAAAAACGTTGGTCGGTGCTACAGGAAGTGTATACGTTCGGATTCCATCGGCAAAGTCAGGCATCGGCAAAGTCCTCGTAACTCATCAGGGACGTACCATCGAGTACGAAGCAGTCACTGCCGGAGATGAGTTGAAGGCAGGCATCCCAATTACAGTTGTTACTGTCGTGTCGAGCACGACTGTCGAGGTCGCTGCTGTGGCGTGAGTAAAATTGAATTTCTCCAAAACGTCAGCAGAGCCGCGAGTGCATCGCCACGGAAATTGCGGGTCTTTAGGAATGTTATTTTTGTGGAGAGTGTTGACCTATTTGTACCTTGTGTCATTCGTAGCAATAAATAGCGGACGGTAATTTACCTATTTTGCCAAAAAGCCATCTTTTTGGTAGAATAGAAAAACATAAAAAGGGCTGTTGTGGAACGAAAGGTGAAAAGATATAAACGAGTCAACACTCTCTTTTTGTGCACCTCCAAAGTGCCGTGTTTTGAGACATTTCCTTGCTATCCCATCATTCTTTGAACGGTTAACCCTAGACCGGCGACGATAAAGACGACACCTGTAAGCCATCGGGCGGGACGTTCAACGCCCGTGATCCGCTGAAATGTTCGATCTAAATACTGCCGTTGTGTCGCCAACAGACCAGCAAAAAACAGGATCGGGAGCGACGTTCCCAATCCGAAAAACATCGGCAATGTCAGGAGCGGAACGACCGTTTCAGAAGCCGTCATCCTTTCGGCAGTTAACGCCAGCATTGCCAGAAATGTCGCCGCCGTTGTGGGACAAAACGCCAAAGCGAACATCACGCCGAGCAGCAGTGCGCTCCATTTTCCGAATCGGTCGGTAACTCTTTGCATCACTTGACCATCCCACGAAGGGAGCGATAACCGAATCAGCCCCACCAACATCATCCCGATTAGAATCAGCAAGGGACCAAGCAGAGCGTACAAAGTTGAGGCGAAGAATCGGGTTACTTCGCTTCCTGAAAAGAGCGGTATGCCGAGAATAAGCATAGCCAATCCCCCAAAGGCAAGGACTTGCCCCAGAGCGTACAGAAAACCGGCTAACCAGACATTTTGCGACCGCCCCAAATAGGCGATGGCGGTAATATTCATGGCAAGCAAACAGGGACTTATTGCCGTTTGAAGTCCCAGCAGCAACACTCCGATTTGGACAATCCCGTCGGTCATGATGATCGCTGTGCAAAACACTCTACGTAATAGGCTATTCTACCAAATGTACTCTACGTGTGTTAAAATGCCGTCGCTGCGCTAGATGAACAACACCGCAATATGAACGAGTTTATTGACTTGGACGAAGTACAACTGGACATCAGCCGCCAAGATCGGTGCGGTTTTCCCGAAGTGATTTACGGTGAGGGTAAAACCCAAGAGACGATTCTGAAAACCTTTCGCGTGTTTGCCGAGAAGAACGTTGATGCCTTTGCGACTCGCATTGATACCGAAAAAGGGGAGTTCTTACAGGAGCAATTCACTCTCTCGAGGCAAACGTTTCGCTACAATCCGATTGCAAGAACGTTCCGTCTTTTTCCGGCAGAACCTCGGAAGATAGAGCCGCACGGCAAAATTGCCGTTGTTTCGGCGGGAACCAGCGACGCTCCGGTTGCCGAAGAAGCCCACGAAACAGCCCTTTGGACCGGTGCAGAAGTTGTGTTTGTCCAAGACATCGGCGTTGCCGGTCCGCAACGTTTGCAGGCAAAATTACCGTTAATAAAGGATGCCGACGTCGTTGTAGTCGTTGCAGGATTTGAAGGGGCATTGCCGAGCGTTCTCGGCGGCTATGTGCCATGTCCGGTGATCGCCGTGCCGACGAGTGTCGGTTACGGAGCGAGTCTCGGCGGTCTTACTGCTATGTTGGGAATGCTCAACAGTTGTGCGTCTAATGTGACCGTTGTGAACATTGACGCGGGTTTCAAAGCCGGTTACGTGGCGGGGCTGATTGCGAAGCGGACTGCCCGAAAACCGGCTGAATAATGTTCACGGTGCCATTGCTTCGGCAAGAATTTTCGAGGTACTCGACCGCATAATCCGAGGATCAACTTCTTTGCCTTCCAAAAGCGTTTGGCGGACATCCTTGCCGGAAATAAAGACCGGCTTTTCGTCCTTGTGATTGTCCATTAAATCAACGCGACCGACCGACTCATAATACGCCGCAAAGCCGACGTTGAGCGGTTTGATCTGCAAGTCGCCGCCGAGATTGTTGAAAATCTCCTGTGCGTCAAAGTCTCCCCAAATGGACGTGCCGTCATGATACGGTGCATCGGCATGCTTGCGACCGATAATCAAGTCAGTAAAGCCGAAGTTCTGCCGATAAATGGCGTGCATTACCGCTTCTTTCGGTCCGCCGTAGAACATCTTGATATCGAGTCCGAGAAGCAAAACTCTGTCCGGCACGGCTCCGCCGACCTTCTTCCACAATTCGGGATCGCTGTCCCCTTCGCCGAGAGACCGGTTTTCTATCAGTGCTTCGTAAGTTCTCATCCGCACATCGGCATTGACATCATCCCCCTTTGTTTCGCCGACCAATGGGTTGAGGCACGCCCCGGCATTGTGTCCCTGCCGGAGCAGTTCTTCGAGACCATAGACCAGTGCGTACTCGTGTGCCCGGTGAAGCGGATTACGTGTCTGGAAAGCGACGACACGTTGCCAGCCCTTGCTGTTGAGCAGTTGCCGCACTTCGACCGGCGACAGAACGTACTTTCCGAACGCCGGATTTTTCGGTTGCGGCAACACTTGAATCGATCCGCCGAGCAGAAACGTTTTATCGGCATCTTGTTTGAGCACCATGTCTGCTCCGGGGTGATCCGTTCTTTCGGTCAGATAGACGCTTTTGAGGTGTTTCATTTTGTCCCAAGCGAACACGCTGGACACGAAGAGTACCGCTACGATTTCGTTTGCCGAATTGACAAGGGCAACTTCTTGTCCCGGCTTGATTTTTCCGGCAAGTGCTTCCGTAACCGGCAGCGAAAGCGGAATCGTCCACGCATATTTTTTGCCGTTTGATTCGATGACCGATTCGTCGAGGACTCGGTTAAAGGTTGCTTCGTCCATAGGACCGATGAGCGGCGAGAGTCCGCCGTCTCCGAAGCGATAGACGGTCGAAAGGTCTGCATCGCTGACGGGAACTTTGACGAGTGCCGATGCTTGAGTCTTGAAGGCATCAATGGAGGAATCGATTACAGTACGGTTAACCGGCTCGGTCAGACCGCCATGCGGGGAAATCAGGGGCATTTTGGGGAATTAAAAACTGTTGATGTTGCGGTAAAGTGTAATGGATTCTCTGGCGTTGTCAACCCTTGCGCCATTCTCCCTTATCTCCATCCCTTCTGGTAGAATGAGACACATGTAGATTCCGAATGTCCCTGCGTCTCCGCCGCCTTCACAATGTCTTCCGTACCGCAGTTTATCGACATGTTGCAACGTAGCGGGTTGGTCGAATCGGCTAAACTCGACGAAACACTAGCAACAATCGAATCCGAAGCCGACACAGAACAGCTGGAAGACATCACCTACATCGTTGACCAACTCGTACATCGGCACATCCTCACCTCTTGGCAATCACGGCAACTGCTCAAAGGACGCTACAAAGGCTTTTTCCTGCGCCAGTACAAAATACTCGGACACCTCGGCTCCGGCGGAATGAGTTCCGTCTATCTCGCCGAACACATCCTGATGCAACGCCGCGTCGCCGTCAAGGTGCTGCCCCGAAAACGGCTCGAAAAAGCAATCTACCTCGAACGATTCGTCAGAGAAGCCCAAGCGATTGCCGCTCTTGACCATCCGAACATCATCAGAGCATACGATTTCGACAACGAAGGAGACATCCATTACATCATCATGGAATACTTTCCGGGCGATAATCTGCAAACGATTGTTGACCGTGATAAGAAAGTCCCCTTTCCCCGCATCGTCAATATCTTGCGGCAAACGGCGGACGCTCTCACTCACGCCCACGCCATCGGTGTTATACACCGTGATGTGAAACCGAGCAACATTCTTGTCAATCAGCAAGGAGAGGTCAAGGTACTCGACCTCGGATTAGCACTACTCGACGAACATGTCTATGAAGGACGAATCACGCACATTCCCGAAGACACAATCCTCGGTACTGCTGACTACCTTGCTCCCGAACAGGCACTTGATAGCCATAAAGTCGATGCAAGAGCGGATATTTACGCACTCGGCGGTGTGTTGTATTTCTGCTTGACGGGACATCCCCCCTTTCCCGAAGGGTCCGTTCCCAAACGGTTACTCGCACACCAACAGAGTGAACCGGCGAGTATTTTACTCGACCGCCCCGACGCTCCTGACGACCTCATCGCACTTTGCAAAAAGATGATGTCGAAAGACCCGGAGCAAAGGCAACAGTCGGCAAAAGAAGTCGTTAACGACTTCGAGGATTGGCTTGTCCGCAACGGTTACGCCGAAGAAGGCGAATTCGTTGAAAGCGGTACTGGAACGGGCAAATTTCGTGTTCGTGTCAATACGCAGAAAATCGGTAAACCGGATTCACTACGGCTTTTGCAACAGCGAAAAGAGGGAGAAACCGACCAGACGGCGGAATGGCTCGATTCGGTCGTTCTTTCAACGGCTGAAGACAATGTCAATCTTTTCGGCGGCTCGGAGGCGGGCTCGGTCGTAATATCAGCATCGGCACAGCGTCGGGACAGTTCTGGAGCAGGGACTGTGAAAGACTCCACGATTACGAAATTGAACGACATTGAGCGGGAGCGGACAATGCGTTTCCGCAAAGAGACGGCACGTTCTGTTTCCGAACCGGTATTGCCGAGCAAAAAACCGCTTGCGGACACGCAACAGATGCGGGCACTGTCGGACATTTCGCATGAAATCGACTGGTATCGCCATGTTCCTTTTTGGTTTTGGACTCTTTTTTTTTCCGGTTATGTTGCTGCCGTTTTTTTTGCAGGCATCTTGGCGACACTGCTGATGGTCTTTTTGGGAACAAGGCAATAGAAAGTCGCAGAGGGTTTATTAAGCAATAGATGTTCAAGACCAATAAAAGCCGGCACTCCGCTCCATTGAGCCGGTACTTCTACGTCAACGCAGCCGCCGGGCTTCACACAAACTTGGAACCCTCGTCTGCTGAAAAACGTTCACTGTACTTGATTTCCCCATTGGAAAAGATACGATAGGGGTTTTCCCGCCGAATTTCAATGCGTCGCTATATTAACCAACTGAAAGAGAATGAGAAAATTTCCGAAATCTATGCGGTTTCGGAAAAACAACTGCGCCCCAACAAGAAGGGCAATTTATACTTGCAATTCAATTTGTCCGACAAGACTGGAAGCATTTGCGGATTCAGATGGGACATTACCAATGCCTCCGCTTGCGACTTTGAAAGCGGTGATTACGTCCGTGCCGAAGGAACCACACAGCGCTTTCAGGGAACACTCCAATTTATCGCCAAAAGTCTTAAGAAAGTAGAGGCGAGTTCCGTTGATCCGACAGAATTTGCCCGAATTCAATCGGTTGACATTCCGAAAGCGCAAGCCCGACTCCAGGAACTGTTGCGGTCGATTACCGATCCCTCGCTGCGCAACTTGGCGGACTGTTTTTTGATTGACGATACGTTCATCGATCTTTTCTGCAAAACACCTGCCGGTGTGAAACTGCACCATGCCTACCCTGGCGGCTTGCTCGAACACTCGCTCCAAATGATGGAAACGGCCGTCCGAATTGCCGACCTTTATCCCGTGCTGAATAGGGATATGCTCCTGATGGGAGCATTTTTGCACGACATCGGCAAAACACAGGAACTGGCTTTCGGAAATGAAATGTACTACACCGATCTGGGGCAGTTGCTAGGGCATCCCTTTCTCGGCGTGGAAATCTTAAACAAAAAAATTACCGAAGCGGAGACTCTCGCAGGCGAACCCTTTTGCGCAGAGACAGCAATGTTGTTAAAACACATGCTGATTTCGCACCACGGATCGTATGAGAACCAATGTGCAAAATTGCCAATGTCATTGGAAGCGGTCACGTTACACTTCATCGATTCGATTGATTCCAAAATCTCCGAATTTCGAAAGTACATCCTCGATGATCCCAACGTGGGGAGCCTTTGGACGAACTACATTCCTAGCATTGACCGGAAACTGTACAAGGGTTCGGAACCGAAATAGGTTCGATTCAACGTACAATACAAGAGTCAGGAGCATACGCATCCCAATTCTTGTGCGTTGATTCGCCTGTATCACTCCCGCACCAATGTGAACCCCTTGATAAAGTATCCATCATGCTCGGACGAACCATACACACCGACAGTACCAAAATAGTGTTGTACCTTGTCAAATTCCGGCAACGTCGAACCGTTAATGATCTGTCGGCGTAAGCCCGATTCCTCATCGGAAGATAACACCTCGTTCAGTATTTTCGCAAGCAGTGCCTGCGAGGGTGCCATCTGGTTCAGCCGAATCATCTCATGCGTTGAACGCAATGTTTCGTGAGACCGGGCAAACAATTGGAAAAAGTGAGGCTTGTTCGTCAAGCCCATGTCGGCAAATGCCTTATTTATCGAGCGGTATTCAGCCTCATTTTGAATCGCCGATGCTGCCGGGGAATCCAAACGATCTAAAATCACTTTGAGATACTCAACGTTAGTCGCAACAAAAAGGTTCCCCTTTGCTACCACTACGCCTCCTTCAGGAAACATGGGCGGCCTTCCTTCATCCTCCATGGGTTGTGGAATTTGTGCTGCTACTTGGACAATTTCCGTACTGTGACCTCCGGTAAAAATGTCAGGGAAATCAAAATCACTCGGCGCAACAACACCATTCAGGGGTCGTCGATGCCAAATTCTGTACGAATTATGCACCGAAACCATCATTTCAGGGTCGGTGCCGAACAATTTCTCGATACCAGCAAGCATTGCCGATTCCCGGTCCGGTTTCAATTCTACCGCAATAACAATGCTCTCGCTCTTGACCGTTATCGGCTTCGCATACCGAGTCATGCTCAATATACGGTTGCTCAAATGGGCAATCAACTCGTCCCGAATGCTTATTCGGGGACCGTGCGGGTCTCTTTCAAGTCCGAACAAAATATCTTGAAAAACCCCCTCTTCGCCCGGCATAACAAAAGCATCGAAGAGAGTGCCGAAATTGTCGAAAATTGCCGACGGTTCGAAATTGAACATTGTGAAACGTGCGAGGTCAGGCGGCATCCAAGTTGGCGGAGAAAAATTGGTGTTGCTCGGGAAATCCAATATTCGCATTGCCAATCGGTACGGTCTTTGTGTATGGATGAATGTCCGATAGACCGTCTCCTGTTCTTCGCCTTTCAAACTAACGACACCGCCGATGCCTTGTATCGCATCGAAACCATGCTGCTTCAAAATCGCAAAGATTGACGGTCGATCCCGGCGGTTCTGTGCGGTTGGATTCCGGTTTTGCATCACAATCCGAACAGACTCACCGTAATCCAGCGGCTCGACGTACCAACGGATGATCGGTTGTATCCCGGCTGGCATATCACCGAAGCAGCGTCTCATCACGGTCTGATAAGCCGGAACATCTGCTAAAGACCTGGCAGTGCTTTGACCCGCAAGACGGTCAGCAATGAATTGGAGAAGCGGCAACCGATCCGAAGCAATGAGGATGTCTTGTAGAAACATATAGTACGCCCGGCGTTCAACGGGTTGGAGAGTGATTTCCCTTCGTGCGCCCCTTATCGTTGGCGGGGGTTCCGGCGGCGGAAAAACCAGGACGGTAATCTGTTGTCCCCGGTATGTTTCGGTGGTTCGTTGCACTCCGACGGAAACGAGTTTTTGCGTCAAGTTAGCAAGGTACTCATTGGTTTCGAAACGTTTTCCCGAGACATCCATTGTGAGAACATAACCGGGAATCTGACCAGGAATGGCGATCATGCCGAAGGCGACTTCGCCGGAGGGAAGCGAGGAAATGCCGTCAAGAGTAAGCCCAAAGGTACTCTCCATACGTTCGGTCAATTGTTTTTGAACCTCTTTTTTGAAGTCATCCATGAGCGGATCGTTCATGAATCTTCCGAACTGTGTCTGTTCCCATTGCTCGACAAACTCTTCGAGATTTCGTACTGCGAAAAATCCCTTTGTCGAGTCGGGAAAGATACGGTCAGCGTGGGGGGATGTTGCGTGTGCACATGGGGACAATGTTGCGATGAGCAACAGAACGAGACAAAAGCGGGGCATAAATATTCCTTAGTGAAGAGGGTCTTCCTTGATTTTCATGATGGATTCTAGCAAATTTGCCGAAAATGACAAGCGGTGGCATGGCAGCACTCGTCGGCGCAGTTCTTGTGAATGAAAGCCGGGAGCGCAGCAACGCGCTGCGACCGGATATTTAGCCGGTACTCCGGGATTGATCCGGTCGCTCCACTCCGTTACGCTTCCGGCTTTCATGGCAAAAACGCAATCTTGTACATCTTGTACAAAAGTTGCCGAAAAATCCCTGTACGTTGGTATTTTTCTGAACGTTTTATGCGGTTTTTGCCGATTAGGAGGTCGAAGACCTATAGAGTTTTCGGGAATATGTCAATTTTTGTCCGATGTGTCGCCAGCATTGTTCTTGTGATGGGATCGTTTTGCGCCGCTGGTTGTTCCAGTACGCAGTCCGATAACAAAATGGCGAACATTTTTTCGTTCCGAAAGATAGAAGAGGAGCCAGCAAGAGCGACCAAAACGACGATGGGAGAGGTCATCGGACGAGATAGAGTTACCGTGCTAAAGTAAGCCCGCAAGAACAGAGGACTTACGCCTCGGCTTTTGATTTTTTAAGGTTTACAATTCGCCCGGAGATTACGGCAGAGCACCGCCTGGATCTCCGGTTCTTTGGATTACGGCAGAGCACCGTCGTAATCTCCTGTTCTTGTGCACTCACTATTTCCCCATTTCGCGAAGAGCGATAATGCACTTCTCGATACGGTCGAGACTATCCGGTGTAACTTCGTCTTCGACGACGTACCATTCGACACCGCCGACGGTTTCACTCAGTTCAAAGGCTCGCTGCCAATCGACATCACCGCTGCCGATGATCGGATTCCCCCCCCCGGCTTCTTTCAAGTGAACGGTCTTTGAACGTTCTTTGTACTTTTCGATCATCGCATAGGGGTCGCCGCCGCCCATCTTGTAGTTGCCGATGTCCATCTGCATCACGACTTCCGGTACAGTGGCATCAAAGAACCGTTCCCATGAAGAAACACCTTCGAGCAAATCCGCGTCGTATCCGTGGGCGTGGTAGCCGATGTACAGGTCGAGGGCTTTTGCTTTTGGAGCGATGGCATTGAATTCATCGACCCAAACTTGGTGGTTCGCTAAGGTGTCGCGGGGAAGTCCGCCGGGAACAATAATGAATTGTGTGCCGAGGGTCTTGTGGATTTCGGCGGTTCTTTCAAACCTGTCGCCGCGAATTTCGCCGAATCCAGTGTGCGTTCCGCAGCATTTCAAGCCGGTGTCGTCCAACATCTTTCGGATGTCCTTGGGATCAATGTTGTAGTAGCCAGCAAACTCGACACCGTCGTAGCCCATCTTGGCGATTGCCGCAAGCGTACCGGCAAGGTCGTTCTGCGCAAGGTTACGGACGGAATAGAGTTGCACCCCGATAGGGATTTTCTTCTGTGGATTCCTTGCTTCCACGCGGGCTTGCCGCCGCTCACGCACCTGTGGCAGAAGTTGAGCATTGGCGGACGAGGACAACGACATTGTCGCAAGGGTTGAAAGAGCGGTTGCCTGTAAAAATGTTCGACGATTCATAAAAAATACTCCTTGATGTGAATGAAGTGAATTAGGGATGACTGCTCAAACAGTCTCCCCCATTATGACAGAAAACTGCGACGATTACAAGAGTACCTGGTAGGTGCGAAAAACCAATCTTGCACATCCTTACGATGGCTACAAAGGAAAAACGATTTGCGGTACAATGTTCTCCACTCATATAGCCATATAGCCTCACACTGAAACGACAGGGATAATATGCTTGACCTTTCCAGCGATCCCGAACCATTGCCGAAACCGGAGGAACCTGCTTCGCCGGAGCAAAAGGAACGGCGGAAATTTATCGGCGTAAAGTTCAACTGCCACGGCGTTTACGTGCGGATTTACATTAACAAGACCGGCACCGCCTACGAGGGACGTTGTCCCAAGTGCTTTCGTCCGGTAAAATTCAAAGTAGGTGAAGGCGGAACCGATCACCGCTTTTTTGAGGTATATTGATGGAAGGGGATCCTAAGTCCCCGCTCCTGATTCCTAACTCCTGACTCACATGAACACACTCGACCTTCTTTGGGCACCGTGGCGAATGGCTTATATTGCGGATGAGGCGAAACCAGCCGAACAACCCGTTTCCGTCGGAACGGCTGCCGATCCCGACTGCTTTATCTGTCAAGGCGTTTTTGACGAATCCAATGACCAAAAACGGCTTGTCATTCGCCGCACCGACCTGACGATTTCCATTTTGAACCGCTTTCCGTATAACAATGGACACATACTGATTGCGCCCCGTTGCCATTGCGGTCAGTTGGCAGATTTGACCGACGCAGAAAAATTGGAACTAATCCACGAAATTGACCGATGGACGAAAATCTTGACGCAAAAGATGCAGCCGGACGGTTTTAACATCGGTCTCAACTTGGGATATGCGGCGGGAGCGGGTTTGCCCGGTCATTTACATTGGCACATTGTTCCTCGCTGGAACGGCGACACGAATTATATGACGACCGTCGGTTCTGCCAAAGTGATTCCGCAGGCACTCGAAAGCCTTTGGGAAATCTTGACACAGATTGAGGATCAAAACAGTTAAGCCGCAGACGGCTTTGGAATGGTGCGTAAAGGTAACACTTCAGTCGCGTGTCGCGAGGGCGTTTTTACAACAATTGCACAGTTTACGTGTTTTAGAAAAAGGAAAATACGGCATTTGCACAGAAACAGAAGTATGTGGACAAAAATTTTCCCCATTTTAACAAAAACTCAAAACGCGACACACGGCTGAAGTGTTATGCGCAAAGAACTATTTTGGACATCTCATAGACCAGTTTCCTAACCCCCTATTTCCTAACCTCCTATCTTCTGACGATGCTAAACTCCACTGATCCTTACCAGAAACAACGAATCGAGTATGTTCAGACACTTCATCATTCGCCGACACAGATCGTTGCCGCCCTGTCGGGCGGCGGAACTCTTATTTTGGGGGACTTACTCACCGTGCCGGGAGGTTCACGCACTCTCATCGAAGCAGTGGTTCCCTATTCGCATGAGTCCATCAGCAATTACCTCGAACGCGTTCCTGGACAGTTTTGTAGTCCGCGTACAGCCCGAAGTTTAGCGATGACAGCATTCTATCACGCCAGAAAAATCTTGCGATCCGAATCGTTACGCAAACAAGGGTATGTTGACCCTGAACGGGTTTCTCCTAAAACGGTCGATGTTTCTCACGAAATCAAGGACATGAGCGAGTCAGCGATTATGCGTTCGTTCCAATTTATTGAGCCGGAAGACTTTGAGAAATCAGACGATTATCAACACATTATTGGCATCGGCTGCACTGCCTCACTTGCAACGGATCGGCAAAAGATGGGCGAACACCAAGTTCACGTTGCCATTCAAACGCTGCATCAGACGATCCAATTTTCACTACGGCTTAAAAAAAACGCTCGGAGCCGATGGGAAGAGGAGCGGCTCGTTGCTGACCTGATCTTGAATGCTCTCGAAACAGCCCGAAAAGATGCAAAACATCGTTCGCATACGATGCTGTCTCGGTCTCTGGATACCGGGGAAACTCGCCGCTCTGCCTTTGCCGAAGGTTCTTCGGCGGACTATCCGCTCCATGAACAAATTCCGCTGCGGCTCAAACCGGACGAAGTCATCCACGGAGAGTCTGCAGTGGGGTCTCCGTTATTTGTCAATCTTTTTTTCGGCAAACTTGATGCGGTGCTTTGGGCAAATGATGAAATCCGGTATTCCATTGCACATGCAGACATTGACATCCGCAACGCTCCCTTTAATGCTTGTGCCGAATATACTCAAACGATTTTTCCCGGCTCATTCTGTCCGATACACAAGGGGCATTTAGAAATGATCAGTATCACAGAGCAGCGTTTGCACAGCAAAGTTGTGTTGGAAATATCTGTTCAGAACGTTGATAAGCCGCCGTTTGATTACATTGATTTGAGACATCGGCTTCAGTGCATTCAAGCGGCGAATCCGGCGCAGGCGGTTTGGTTGACACAAACGCCACTGTTTGTCCGTAAAGCAGAGTTGTTTCGCGGAGCAACATTTGTTGTCGGAGCGGACACGATCAAGCGTTTTGCCGACTTGCGGTTTTATCATGAAAGCGTTCATAAATTTCACGATATTTTGCGGACGATTGCATCGTACGACTGCCGCTTCATGGTGTTTGCCCGGAAATCGAAGTTGGGACTGGAATCATTGGAAACGTTTACAGTCCCCGACATGTTGCGTAATCTTTGCGACGATGTGCCATCATCTGTCTTCACGATGGACATCTCGTCCAGTGATCTACGCCGCAAAGAATAATCATAAATCTTTCATCGGTAACACTTCAGCCGTGTGTCGCGTTTTGCGTTTGGTTCTATTCCTGTTCCGGGTTGGTGGCTACGAGTGCTTCTACTAGCGATCGTAGTACGGCTTTGCCTCGCCGCCGAACATTGTGAACAAACTGAAAAAAGCCGACATACACGCGTAACACCACTTGACCGCCACGCTCAAGCATCCCCAAAATCGACGGCTTGTGAAAATGAGGTTGGTTTTGACTTGAACAGGTTCGTCTGATGTTTAAGACGATTCATTGTCGCGGTAAGATACAAGATGTTACTTGGTTCCGTCGGATGTATTCTCATCGTGATATGATATTGAAGGTTGCTAGGCAGCCTTATCCGTATGTCATTACTGAGGAAATTATCCTCCGTAATTTGGGTCGTGTTCTGAAATTGTTGATTGGCTACCAGAAATGCTCGTTTTTACGGGCGATACTTGCCCGTAAAAACAAATTCAGAACACGACCCGAACCGTGGACTGCGGCTGTGTTTTCGACGCATGTGTTACCGAAGAAGTTGCCAAAATTCCCGGCGTACACTGCGCCGCTAACCCTCTTGACATCCGTCGATGTCGTCAATATACTTAATCGCAGGATGAGCGAGACAGTGGACAAAGCAGTATCATTCCAATAGGACGAGGGCAATTCCGAAAAAATCTGGAACAAGCACGGCATTACCCAAGCGGAATGTGAGCAGGCATTTTTCAATTTGCCGTTCCTCGTTTTCGATGACACACGCCATTCACAAAACGAAGAGCGGTTTTACACATTGGGACGAACCGACGCGGGGAAGGAACTGTTCCTTGTTTCCACCTACCGCAACCAATCACTCATTCGAATCATCTCTGCCCGAAATATGACCAAAGCAGAAAGGGATTACTATCTGCCCTTTCCTAAAATTCTTCGTTAATTGGTCTTTACATGGAGTCGGCTTTTGGTGTATAGGATTGTTTGTGAAAACCATTCCTAACCGAAAAACCGACAGCCATGCTACATCAAGGACGACAAACAGCCGTTAACCTCTTTCAATCCTTCGCCCAACGACTCGCCGAAAAACTGCCGACAAAAACTCAAT
>Ga0099364_10007120_pt1 | contig 16073 bp, 16 predicted proteins | sample TergutTh196P3_FD_73070 | JGI IMG/M metagenome (GOLD analysis project Ga0099364, IMG submission 73070) | Microcerotermes parvus P3 segment gut microbial communities from Pointe-Noire, Republic of the Congo - Th196 P3 | ecosystem: Host-associated > Arthropoda: Insects > Digestive system > Gut ...
TCATGGTCGGATAAGAGGTAAAAGAATGACGGGAAAGACGATTATTGTAACAAACTGTCCCACCCAACCCTGAGACTTCACTGTCCCACCTGACGGTGAGACTTGCCCCTTAAGGACTTTTTCTGACTCGACTAGGTACCCTTTGTCCATTTTCGATGACAAAGAAAAAAAGGTAATCTTCTGCTTCAGTGAACCCTATGTCCTCGACACCTTCATAGAGTTCGGATAAAAATTCCATAAAAACAAAATGACTCCGCTCATCACTTTTGACCCGCTTCAAAACATGGGCAAGATTTCCAGCATCACCTCGTATCCGTCCACTCGATAATCCAATCGGCTGCGGTCCGATTCGAATCGGTGCAGAGGGACCATATTGCCAATCGCGGAAGAAGAAAATAGAGTCTCTAAACTCGTCGATACTATCCCAAATTGCATCCGCATGTGCTTTTGTATGAACGTCATTCTTCAGAACATACTCTTTATCGGTATAATGATCAAGAGAAAGACCAAAAACTTTAGTTCTTTTCTCCGCACCAGGGGCGAACAATTCAATGCCTTCGGGCACTGTCAGATGTGCCCACCATTCCGAAAAATAGATACCCTCTTCTTTTTTTTATTTTGATTTCAAAACAACGCGAAGCCCATTTTGCAGCACTCTCAAAAAGAACCTTTACGTTTGTCTCTTGGCAATCGGTGTGGGACATCCAGCACCAATTATGAACTCCTCCACTGTTTTAAATGATAGAGTGGCGTTCTTTCCGCGGACAAAACAGCGACAGAGCCGCCAAGAGATTCGATTTTCCCGAGCCGTTTGGACCGATGAGTATGTTGATCGGCTTCAGTTCCAATTCGGGACTATCAGGTCCGAATGACAATAGGTTCTGAATTTGAACGCTCTTGAAAAAATGAAGCATGCGATCATTCTACCGAAAAAGTCTCTTTTGGCGAGGGGGTTCTCAACGGGTGTGTAAAAATTTAGTTGTAATTTTTCCATGCGTTGTCCCATTGGTGGGAGTAGAGTACGTCGCAGACGCGGGCTATCCGATTCGCCTGCGACAACCGCCAAGGCGCACCCGTCTGCTTCAACCTCCGCCCCACCAAGTTCTTGCAAGCACCCTCTATCAAACCACTACCAATCACTCGACCACTCGCCAATCGTCCACAATAATCCAAACGACCAGCATTGCCGCGAAAATAATCCAATAACGAATCCACCAACTTAATCTGCGACTCCTTCAAACCGACTTTCAACGACAATAACTCACGCTCCACGCCGCCTAAACCTTCCGATAACAAGACGTTACGCATACGCTCAAACCTCTCCGTCTTCGACTGCGACTCGCCGAACAAGACCTTGCCGCAATCCGAAATGTGTTCCGCCGTATGAAAAACGTCCAAACACTCCTCCGTCTTGCCATGCACTTCGCGATGAACATTCCAAATCCACTTGGCACCATCGTCCAACGCCGAAGAGACTCCGCCCACGCCCAAAAGACGAAAATGTAGTGTGAAACACCAACCTCATTTTCACCACATTTACAATCAACAAAACAACCTCAGTAGCCAGAGTGTGTTATAAAAACTAACCTCATTGACCTCATTTTGTTGCGAATAAAAAATGAGATAAATGAGGTTGATATTTTTGTTGCTCTGATGCTACTGAGGTTTTTTGTTCGAGTAAATGAGGTTATCTTTTCTTCATTCTTTCGCGTCAGGATTTGCGGCGAGGCGTTTTAATCCGTTGGTGTAAGTATCGGTAATTTCAAGGGTTACGTCGGCGGGAAAGGTTCGGAGATCGCAATGGTTGCAGAGTCGATTCTGGCGTTCGAAGGTGATGGGGCCGAGGGCGGTGGTCAGCGTTTTGGGCTTCATATTTTGGTACTGCTTATTTTGGTACTGCGTTTTTTTTTACAGTGTTGGCACTGCTTGGCTTCCTCTGTTTGTTCGGCGTGTTGGATGCGTTCTTGGAGTATTTTGTTGGTGAATTTTCTTCCTTCGTCGAGGAGAAAGGTTTCGAGGTTGTTGATTATTTGTCCGTTCTCCGGTCATCATTTCGGAGATGGCACCGCTGTGGAGTACCATTCCGCCCATGAGTTGTACGTCGTAGTGGCGGAGTTCGAGGACTCGTCGTCCTGCTTCTCTACAGACGGCGAAGGCTTCGGTGAAGAGGTCGTTGAGGGTTTTGCCTTGTCGTAGTCGTTGTCAGAATTCATTGGTTTTGGCTTTGAGTTGTTCATCGGTCAATGCTTGCATTTCGGGTTCGAGTGCGTTGACGGCATCGACTCTTGGCAGCAGTTTTTTGCCCTGTCAAGCATTAGGGTTCGGGCGTTGGACGAACCGAAGAGGGAGGTGATGTATTGTTCGATACCTCTTGTCAGTGCGCTTCTCACAGCAGCACAGCAAAGTCGGTGATGTTATCCCAAATGCGTTCTAAATCCATGAAGGTGTGCCGATTGTCCCGATGATGTAGCCTGTTAGTCTTTGTGCGCAAATAACTATTTCGAAATTTCCCTTGCACGAATGTCGGGAATTTACTATACTCCAGAATGGACTATGTCAAGGGCTAAAATGCAAAAATTCCCAAAAATCACACCCTTGAAAACAAGGGACTTCACGAAAATGGGCAAAATGGGAAACATAGGCAAAAATTGTTCTATTAGTAAATCAGCCCTCAACCCGCTTGTTTACCAATGCCAAACCGATTTACTAATAAATCCCTCAACACCAAAAGTACCTCTTTCGGCAACAAATCTATGTCGATTCCAGCATCATTCTCAACCGATATTTTACGCAAAACTTCATTCTCCTCCAATGCCCTCGCGTACTCCCTATCCTTCCGAAATTGAATGTAATAACGGCTACGAACCAACGCACTGTTACTGGTTGATAATGACGAAGAATAGTAATGTAGTTCATGTTGGGATAGCACTAGAAATGTAGGGTTTATCCTATGTTTTACAGTCTTTTCGGTAGGGACAATTAAAGAAATACTGCCTTATTCTTAGGAACGCTGTCTGTCAATATGCCGTAAACTGTGCTTGCAAAATTGGCGCCACCGGCTCGTTATCTGGTAAGAGTCCGAAATCCCGAGGAACGGAAGCAACCGGCGGTCTGCCGGGAAGATTCGGCGGTGTAACCGCTACTTCTGATTGCACCGTTGATTGTGATTGCACCGTCGGCTGCACCGCCGGTTGAGTTATCACCTTTGGATTGGTCGAAGCCGATGCAGGCAATGATGTTTGCATTCTTATAGGCGGCTGCCCCTTCGGAGTAGAATTCAACAACGTTCCAAACACTTCGTTCACTCCACTGGCAACCGATGCTTTTAGATTTTCTGCTAACTGTGCCGGTGTTACACTCGCATTGTTGTGCATAGCCACTGCCACAGTAGGGGATTGCGTCATCCTTTGCGGCGGAGTCTGGGCAACGACCGACTGCTTTGGTGTCGGCAAACGCGGCGGCAAATGCTGTGGTTCCAGTATCGGTTCTGCGGCTGTCTGTTGCCGAAGATGCCGCTCCTGTTGCATCCGCTGCATTGCCAACATCTGCATTCTCGCTTGCTCGTCCAACTGTTGCTGGACGGCTTCCGCCTGCTGAAGAATTCGTTCCTCTAACTTTGCTTTTGCCACTGCTAGCCGCTTTTCCTCTAACTTTCGCTCCACATCATCCATTGCTGCGGCGACGCCTTGAAGATATGCCTGGTCAAGTGCCGCTTCCAATTCATGTTCCGACACGCTGAGAGTTTCACTCATCGCCGTAGTTCGCTGGGCTGACGGAGTGGGCGTCATTCCTTCGCTTCGCTGAAAAGTCGGCTGCGTTGGGATTGGGTGAAACCTCGGCACAGGCATCTGTGAACGCGTCTCCGGCAGTGCAAATTCTACCTTCTCTTCGACCACCGGTACTTCGTCGGCAACTACCATTCCCGAAGCATGTTGAATGTGTGCAGCCGATACCTGCCCCATTTGCGGAGCGGCAGCCATCATTTGCCCCATCATAGGTTGATTCATCATCGGTTGCCCCATCATTGGATTGACCATTCCGCCAACCTGCATCACGCCGCTTGCTACTCCCTGTCCTTGCAGTGCTGACGCCAGTGCGATGGCATTGTTCGCCACCAAATTCACGGCAACGGCACCGCCGCAATGGGGAGTCGTACCACAGGGACGAGCCGCCGTACAGTTAGGAGACATCACACAAGCCCGAAGAACCATCGTATTGCTGACCATTCCGTTAGGCATTCGGACTCCGACGGGAGTCATCGTTCCTGAAGGAGTCGCAACACCAATTGCCGCGACCATTCCCCCTGACGTGATTGCCGACGCTCCCGGTACAATGCCCCGGCTGACCAAGGTTCCCGGCATTACACCGGGAGCGGGTACATTCGACATCATTCCCGGACTCATCATTCCCGGACTCATCATTCCCGAGCTCATCATTCCTGAGCTCATCATTCCCGGACTCATCATTCCCGAGCTCATCATTCCTGAGCTCATCATTCCCGGACTCATTGACCCTGGCGGCATACCTCGCATGGTCGGTACTCCGCTCTGTCCCAAGGGGACGTTTCCGCCTAGCACATTCAGTACATTGCCGAGTTCGCCGAGGATAGGTTGATTGGGCTGCATCATCGTTTGCGGGTTGACACTCTGGTTTGCCGGTTTTCCACAGTTGGGGGTGAGTCCGCAAGGTTTTTGGGTAAAACAAAAGGGAGTCAGACCGCAGACTCTTATAGCCCCTTCTTCGGTCGGTTCCACCCACATACCGCAGCCGAGAGTTCGGCAACAGGGTTCTTCGCTGGTGCAGCGGGGAGTCGTCGCACAATGACGGCGGAACGCTCGGCGTTCTTTTCTGTCGCTGCCGTTTTTTAGACAAGAAAAGAGATTTTTACGTTCACCGTTTTCGGTTCCGTTACAATCAGCGCAATCAGCGTCAGCTTGACAGCCTATCCAGGGGGTACGGTTGTATTCGACTGCCCAGTCGCCACGGACGATGTGCCCGCGCTTGGTCTTTTCGTGGATGCAGCCTACAAGGAAAACTGTCAACACGAGGGTAAGGGCAACTACTGTTTTTCGGGGGAATACATTTAACATTTTGACTGGCATGGCGGCTCGCTGATATTGTTCACAATGATCCTGTACCAAACGGAATTGTCCCGTCTTGTCAAATAATCGGCAATTGCTGCCGTTAAAATCAGTAAAACCGTTAAAGTTTCTCCATTTTTACAAAAAACTGATAACCTATTACGACTTTTTATATGTAACAGATCTGTCCATTGGATTGTCGCCTCGCCAGACAGTGTTTCCTTCTTGCCATTTTACGGTACCTGATAGTATGTTTTTGATTTCTGCTTCGACGAAAAGTATTGTAAAAAATGGTTTATCTTCGATGATAGCAATAAAACAAGGGTACGTTAGTCTTTTTTGAGGATTAAATACATTCGCAAATTTAATCAAATTTTGTCGTTTGTCAATAGATTTGACCTATATTTTGGATGAAAACCTATACAAAACCTATATCGAAAAGAGGCTACTCCCGAAGTGTAACTATTTCAGCAGAAAGATAAAGGATACAGCACGAGATTGAAACCCCTTGTAGAAAATCGTAGAAATGGTAGAGTTCCTCCTGTGTGTTGTTTTATAATGCTCTAACTGTCGTCGTCTCCAATGTCAATGCCAAACACTCCCACTCCTTACCGGATATGATTGATTGGCGGTACGGTGCGGCGGGAAAGCAGTTTTCTCCTGACACCATCTGCAACGAATTTTACCGGAAAGATTTGGGGACGGTGCGCAATAGATTCATGCGAGATTCATCTGGACGAGTAGATCGCCATGGACGGGAATATCCCTCCCCATATTTAAGACGTTTCGGGTGTCCGAGTCAAGGACTAATTCTTGACCGGAATCGGCACTCAAACCTTGATAGGAGGCGTGCTCGTCAGTGCAGACCATCGCACCAGCCATCACGTTTTGTTAATTGCGCCCTGCAAAGTCTCGGCGGTTGTGGAGTCCGTTACCTGCGCAATAACCTGTCCGTCCTGGTCTCTCATTCCAAGTACGGGCGTTTTTCCAGCCGCACCACGACCAGCATTCAATTTCTTGTTGGCGTGCTTGTTCTTTTCCTTGCTGCCCAAATACGATTCATCGACTTCGACAATTCCAGCCAGAAACTTGCCAACCGATGGCTACGGTGGACGGCAATCTGTCATGTCAAAAAAGGAGCAAGGAAAACACATACTAGTTTTAATTATAAAATATTTAATAATTACAGTCAAGTAAGGCAAAAATTTTCATTTTCTCGACTGCGTTTTTCTATAATGTTGTGTACGTTTTTTCACTTTTACTTGCCTCCGAAAAGAGAGGATTAAATCACTAATGAGTACACTTGACTTTTTTGCTTCGAACGAAGCACAGAAAACAAAATCCAGTTTTCAAGACGACCGCTTCAATACACAGATTCAGTGGCTGAAGTTTTCGCCTGATATGAAAGGACAGCGAATTGACATCTTACCAATGTCCGATTCGCGAACACATGCAATGATTAAACAGCATCGTTTGCATGGTTCGACCGTGCTGTGTCCTACGATGTTTGGTAAAGCATGTCCGCTTTGCGATGCGATGGCAATCAACCGTAAAGACGGTTGGTATTGGGACACGTTCAAAACACAAGATAGGGCTTTGTTCAACGCTATCCCCATCAGCAAGGAAGGCAAACCCGTAGTAATGTCCCCCGACCATAAAGTACCTATCTACTTGTATGAGGTTTCCGCACCACAGAAAAAGGCACAGGGATTCTGGATGCTGCTTATCGGTGCACTCAGTTCGACAGACACAGAGGACGCTTACAAAAAGCAATTTTTCAGTTGGGACAATGGGAGCACGCTCAAGATTTCGTTCATCAAAGACAATTTCGATGGTACTGATTTCGCCAAGGTCAGTGGTCTTGAGTTTGTGCATCCTCGTTTTGACTATTCGAAAGAACGGGTAAAATACGAGCCGCACTTGTACAAAATCCCCGACATTTACAAGGAGCCCAACGTCGATGATTTGGCACAACATCTTGAGATGATGCAAAGATTTCGCACCGGTACGAGCGGTAATTACACATCGACACTTGCAACACCGTCAGGTGGATTTTATGCATCTGGGCATCAGCAGTCGCATCAGAGCGCATCCATTCCCGGTACAGCGGCATGGGCGACATCCCAAGATGATGGTGATTCCATGTTTTGATTGATTGAGAGGTCGCCACAAGAAAATGGCGACCTCTAATATGTTTTGTAACTATATTACTTTTATTTGTGTAAGGATTCCAGATATGCATAAGCCGAATTTTGATTTCCACATCAATGAAGAAAATATCCACATGGATTTAGCCATACTTCCGTCACAGATTTTTGAGGCTGGTGAAATGGTAGCTGATACTCGTCGGACACTCGATGAGTACAAACGTCGATTGGAACTTGAGGAAGCTCAGGCTGATGGTCGTGTTCGGTTTGACCCCGGCGGATTTCATATTGCTAAAATTACGGAAAGCGCCATAGCCGCTGCTATAGAACAAATACCGGAGATACAGGTATTGAAACAGCAGATAATCGAAGCCAAGCATGCAAATGATATTGCATATGCCACGACGAATGCACTCGAGACAAAGAGAAAGTCGTTAGAGTCGTTGGTGCAGTTGCAGAATATAAGTTATTTTGCTTCTAGAAACAGCTGATATCTGTGGTTGATTTGGATTCTATTATTTTACGGAAAAACAGTGCTGTTGCCAATAGCAGTGCGTTGGTTTCTACGGCATTTGATGACTTTTGTTCATGGCGATTATCGCAAGCCGACTAAATGCGTGTTGATTGGTGACAGTTCACTGTTTTTATTAAATTTATGCCTCCGACAAAATCAATCCCGAAAAAAACGATTTATATTCAGTGCTCCGCGAAAACGCATGTTCCGCTGGAAAAGTTTCGAATGATGCCGCAGAATCTTAAAGATAGAAAACGCGAACATGTAGAGAAACTGGCGAATTTGATTATCAAGCATGGATTTCTATTTCCGTTTTTTGTGTGGCAACCCCCACAAACCGATGGTTATGTGATCCTTGATGGACATGGGCGGTATAACGCTTTGAAGTTTCTTGAAAAGAAGGGATATACGATACCGGATGTTCCGATAGTCGTTGTTCAAGCCAAAAATGAGCAAGAAGCAAAGAAGAAATTGCTTGAAGTGGGTAATATGAATGGATTGATAGATTTCGATCAGTTCGAAACATTTACGAAAGACTTGGAATTGGACTTGTCAAATTTATATGTACCTAATGTTTCAGATGTGCTAAACACTCTTGAGGAAGTAGGTTTTTATCCAGGAGCAGTACCGCCTGGAATGTGTGTCTGCCCAAAATGCAATAAACATACTTTTATTAATGGCTGATTCATGTTTTGCAAAATTTATGATTTATTGAGTAGATATATCAATCACACAAATAAATCATGCAGACCATTTTAGATGCTAATGGTGTTAGTACAATAGCCGGTGATTCTAATACGGCAGTCGTTTGTTCCGATGTCATGCGTGCTTGTGGTTATGTTCCTACCGGTGTAGCACGTGAGTTTAATGTATTTCCTTCATATCGACTGGTACGACTCGCAACTAAAAAAAGCCGGATAGCGGTTGTGGACATGCCTCATGCTATTGAGTGGCTGCAGCACAAGCATCGGTTATTTCGTTTGAAAGATAATCAAGACGGTAAACGCGTGTTTGCGGCATTTGCTCGGATGTATTTGACTGGTCTTGCCAAAGAATCGGTTGACGATAAAAATGGAAATACTATGATTTACAGACCTGTTGATATTTCAAGTGCTGTAGGTGTTCCACGTTCAATGAGTGTCGACAACTCATTAGATTTAGGCGATTGCCTGATGAACATTTTGGCAGAATTTGAAAACACCAAGCAGCATTTATGTCAGTTTAATGCGGTGCTTGGAGAAATTACTGAACGCAAAGCACAGTACGCTAAACATATTGCTTTGTTCAAAAATAAATTGATGGAGTTGGAATCCCTGCTTTGATTATATTATGACCGAATCCTCTGTTACTTTACGTCTTGCACATCCGAATTACGTTGTATGCGTTGATTTGATGGTCTGCCTAGGATACTCTTCAACTGGTGTCTCCTCGGCATTCAGGCAGTATCCATCGTACACGATGATCAGAATACCATCACATAACAGAGAGATTGCTGTTGTGGATTTGACAGATGCAAAGAATTGGCTTGAAAAGAAGTCTGATAAAAATCCAAAGGCAGATATTGTATTGGGTTTGTTGCCGAATGTCGATTACAGTCAGAATGCGGTCATAATACCGTTAGAAATGCATACACAAAGCACTACAAGCGATAATGAGTCGGAAGCCATTAAATCTACTATGCTTGATGCCATGTGTGAAAAACAAACCGTTTCGAACATATATTGTTCTCCTCGTTCTTTTACTGGGGCGATGGCAGAAGTGAAAGAGTTTAGGCAACAGTGTGATTTACGCATAGCAGAAATAAACCAACGTCAGGCAGAGCGTGCTCTTGTTATAAAAGAAGTATTGGAAACGAAGGCTGAAATCGAATTTTATTTAGCGGAATGCGAAAAAGAACTTGAAAAGATTAGAAAGAAATGAAAACCATTTATTTGGATGTAAATGATACCGCCCGCTGTGCCGAATAACGGAACAGTATCGACAATACCCAATCCATAGGGATTCAAGTAAACGTTTAATCCCAATTCTTCATCTGTTCCAAAAACTCCCGTTCCGCTTGCCCAAGTCGTTCAATCGGCACCGGCATCGTTTTACCCGTTTTTGCTTGTAAAAGAACAACGTTGTCCGATTGAAAACCTATGAGTTTTGCGGTCGTCGTATGTTTCCCCGTGCTGTCAGTCCATTCGCTGAAACCTTCCGCTACCAACATTTGACTCCGCATTTTTTTCATCATTTCCTGGTCGGCATCGCAGAACTGTTTGATTAAAACGGTAGCAATTTTTCCATTGGATAACTGAATGCGGACTTTGTCATCGACCGGAAAATCAAGTATCTTGGCATCAATCTTTTTCATTCCAGTGACATCAGTCAAAACTCGAAATGTATCTGTGCCTTGCTCGCCAGTATTGTTTTCACTATCTTCCTCTTCTTCTTGTGAGTGATACCATCTTTCTGCAATTCTCCTCTGTAGATGTTCGCAATAGGAAGACCGTTGTATGATAAGCAGTCCAGTTGCAAGTGCCAAAGGGAGAACAAAAGCAAAGAAACTATTTACCAGAGAACGGCATTGATAGTTTCCGCGCTCCGGCGGTGGATTGAACCAACTACCGCGCTTTTGGGCGATCATCCACGCAAAGCAGTTATATTCGTCCATTGCAGGCCGCCATGAAGCATGACCGCCTTGGTCGAGTTGTGTTAACTTCATATAACCGTTTGACGCTTCAAAGTGTTTTATGGCTTCTAAAAGAGGCGGTATCGCAATGCCGTCATCCCCCTCGTTAATGAAAACCCAGATGGGTGTTTGATTGAGTTCTGGTATGACTTTGTAGTTGCCTGTAAAAGTTGTTGCTGCGGGAGCCGCCGCCGCAAACTTTTCAGGATTCCTCGCAATCCATGCCCAAACACCGGCACCGCCGCTACTCAAACCGAAGGTACTCAATCGTCTTTCGTCTATGGGGTTGGTTTGGATAATATGGTCAGTCAATGCAGCAATGACATCAAGGTTGCCGTCTTTTGTCGGCTTAAAAGTCCACGCACGGTCGTTGTGAGGACATTGAAGAACTAAAAGAAAAAAATCTTGTTGTTCGGGTCCAATCAAAAGCGGCAAAATTGAATGAAGATGAGCAAGAGAAAGTCTGTTGTCATCTCCTGCCTCGCCGATCCCGTGCAGATGTACTACTAGCGGATATTTTCTGCCGGAAACGATCTTATTCGGCACACGAAGCCGGTATCGGATTTCGGCATTGTCATACTTGCCTCCGGTGTATTTGAAAGAGCGTTCCTCAAAACAATAGACAAGAACCGGATGCGGAGTTTTGCCCAGTCCGTAGGTGCGGTCATCTTCCATTTGGACGAGTTCACGAATCTCTTCTGCTGTAAATTGATGTATATCTTCTTTCGATTGCACATCGTAGATTCCAGTGGAAGTTGAAACTTTTGGAAGAGGTTCGGGATAATTCGATCCTAACGCAATCGCTAAAATACCAATCAAGAGAACAGTTGTCTTTATGTCAGTCTTTGCTTTTCTCCATCGTTTGAAGTGATACCAACATCGCCATGCGATAAAGATGATGGAAATCAATACGGCAAATAGAATAGGAAAGAATGCGGGGGATCGTCCTTCACCTGTTGTAGAGTAGTCTTCCAAAGAGAGTAGATAGTTGGTGTAAGCAAGCGGTGTAATCGGACTTAAGAAAGTTGCTAGAGATAATGGTTGCATGGTTGTACCAAACAGCCCAAAGGAAAAAAGCGAAGAGAATGTTGCTCAATCCTTGATAAAATGATCGTCGTTTCAAGATGGGGTGGTTGGTATTTTTAGGAACGAACAGATTGAGACAAAATGAAGTGATAGCCCACGCAAATATCAACCAACAGCAACCGGATACCCAACCTGGCCAGTAGCGGAAATCGGCGTACCAAAGAGCATATGATAGAGCGTAGGGAGATTCGGGGGGTAAGAATACAGCAACATTTATGCCTAACAACACAAGAATACCCAGTAGCCACACTGTGGAAGAGTTAAGCACAAACTTCGCTCTTCTACGTAGTGAAAGTTTGACAGACTCTTTTTCCTTTGCGTAAGATGATTGAGACGACATGTCTGATTTTGAAAAAACTACCTTACAATCCACAGCATTGTAGCGGAACTTGGAGTATTTTCAATCACTGTGCAAAGAGGATGAATCGGGTTCATGTCGACTCTGTTTTTGTTTCTTGCTCTGGACTCGGCGGCGGCACAAACTTGTTGGTCGGTTCGGCAACGGTCATCGCTCGTAACGTTGAAAAGTCGGGAGGACGGACATTTTTGGCTTTGGATTCAACCTGCTGTGACCCCAAACCATGCTGAGGTGTGGTAGTCGCCAATGGAACATTCGCTTGCGGTGCAAGTTGTGATCGGATTACCGGCGGAGGCGTAAAAGGATAGGGTGCCGTAACTGTCCGCTTCAGCAGGGCAATGTCCAATTCGAGATTGTCCAACCGTCCCTGCAAATACTGGATCATTTGGTCCCTCTGTTGCAATTCTGCCCGAAGTGAACCATTGAGTTTCTTGGAAAACTCAAGTTGCTCCACCATTTGGGCAACTGCCTCGACATCGAATTTCTCATCGACGGCGGCAAGCACTTCTTTCTTCATTGCTTCCCATTGGGTAGCGGAGCAAGCGTTGTCGTCCAGATTTTCCGAGATGATGTTTTGTTCTTCACTCATGTTTTTCTCCTTCAAGTTGTTCTATTGCCTTTGTATAACGCAAACCGGGATTAAGCGATTTTGCCATGTCAAGGGAACGCCGCATTTCCTCGGTGTTGTCCAGTTTTTGCATCATTGCTGCCCGATTGATCCAACCGGCAGTATAGTCGGGAAAAAGTTCTAATGCGGAGTCTATCAAAAATACTGCGTCGTCCATCAAGCCAGCTCTGGCGTACACGAAGGTCGCGCGATTCGATAGGTGCACGGCCAAAAATTCGTCGTTCGACAACAACTTCACCGGATTTCCATGTAATTGCTTAATCGAATGTTCATACATTGTACTACTTCGTCGCGTTGTTTCAATATAGATAGGCGTTTCGCCGTCCACATAAACTGGCACGATATGTCCTTCAAAAAGTGCTGTTTTCATTGGCATATCCGCCATTTCACCCAAGGCTAAATGCAACGTGGTTAATCCAAGACAAGAACCCGCATTGTTGAGCAATGTACCGCATAATGTAAAACATTCCCATTCGGGTTGCGTCGCCACTCCGAAACCTTCCGATGAAAGAAAACGTCGGAAATTTCTAGCCGTGTCAAAGGGCATTTGTTCTTTACTTGTCGCAATGACTTTCTGAAAGCCGGTTGCCAAGAGTTCCAGTTGTTCACACGCTTTTTTATAAGGTTCCTCCTCGAACTGGAATTGTTCCAATGACAGAAGGCTTTGTGTTACGTCAGGAAATTTCTGCATCTTGTTCTCCCGTGTGCCAAATAACGTTTTTGAGTCCCAGTTTCCGCAGTCGGTTTCTTGCATAATCCGCCGCTGTCATTTGGGCGAAAATCAGTTTGCAATAACTGTCTGAAGCGGTAAAAATGTTTCCCGTATCCGTTAGGTTTGCAGCGTAACAGCCGCCGTTACAACGTTTTGCAAACGAGCACTCTTTGCATTTTGGTCTTACTTCATTCGTGTGATTAAGCAATGTGAGGCGATTTTTCGTCTCCGTAAAGCCAGTAAAAACGTTTCCCAATGGGAGCGGTCTTTCCTGTCCTCGTGCGGCAAAGGCTAACTTTGTGCAACCGTAGAGTGTACCATCTGGTGCAACGGAAACTCTACCACTACCAGCACCGCATCCCCAGTTCGTTATTATGTTATCGGCATACGCTTCATCAATCAAGCCGACTTCCATTAGGGCAATGCGGAGGCGTGGGTTTTCGTTGTTGATCCGTTCCTGAAGCAAAAATTCAAACACTTCTTTCAAGGCGAAACAGTAATCGGCAATCTCTTCTTCTGCCCAGTGTATTCCCGTTGCAAAGCCGATGACGAATTGATTGATTTTCAGTTCCCGATGCAATGTTTCGATGTTCTTTGCCAGTTGCCGGGCAGTTTGTGGCAACACCGTTACCCTTGCTCCCTGCCAGGGTTGATACGATTTGAGCATCGGCATTTTTTGACGAATGATTTCGTATTGGTTTTGTCCATTACGCATTTTCCGATAGGTGTCGTTGGTTCCGATTGCGCCGTCAAGGCTCAATAAGTAATGGCATCCGTTGTCGTGAAAAAATTGTACATGTTCTTCCGCTAATAGTGTGCCATTGGTTGTGATTGTAAAACCTATTCGTTTGTTTTTCTCCTTTCGGATTGGGTGATTTTGGGCATAGCGGATGGTCGATTTAATCATATCGAACTCCAAAAGCGGCTCGCCGCCGATGAACGTCAATTCGATCCATTTAGAATTGCGACTTTGCTCGAACAGAAAATCAACCGCCCGGAATGCTATTGATTCGCTCATGCCATCGCATCTACCATTGTCGTGTTCAAAACAGTACGAACATGACATGTTGCATGCCATCGTTACTATCAACTCTTGACGGATGGTGCTGGGGGAAACGTTTTTGAACGCCATCTCAAATATCAGGCACCGGGATCGGTGTATTTCGGAACGCTATTCGAGCAATTATACATTGGAGGATTTCCCGTTTGTGAACAATTGAACTGTGGAGATCTACATTCGTGATCTACAGTCGCTCCCCCCTGGGGGCAACCATGATTAGATTTACATTCGTAACTCCTTAAGCAGTCTTTCTCTGTCTTGCTTTGGCATATGGCGTAGGATGATTTGCAGCTGTAAGGGTCGCCATCTGCGGCGCATTTGAATAAATTGGATGATGCGCAGGTGAATCCAGAGAAGCACTCAAATGGAGACTTCGAACTACATTGAAAATCATTGTCGCCGCCGCCCTGTTGGGCACAAGTGAACTCAGCAGTGTTGACGCAGGAAAAATCACTCTTTGCCTTGCAATCGAAATTTTTGCGGCAATCGAATTGGTCCGCGTCATCCAAGTAATGTCCACAGAGAAAATCGCCGGGATTATTGTTGCCATCCCCACCAGTCCCACCAGGCTGAGGACTATAACCGTTCACATTGGGGCCAGGTGTACAGGAGACCGCTTGAACTACCGGTGGATCACCTTCTGTGCATCCTTCTACCGTCCCACCTGAGCAAGCGAATTGAATATCGCAAGCATGATCATTGTGACAGGCAAAAACATGACCAGCGGTACAATCGAAATCGCTCACACAGATGTACGCGTCTTCTACATCACCGCATTCAAAGTCCACTATACTGTTGCAATCAAATTTTTCCGATTGTCCACTACCCACCACGCCACAATCGAACGTCCGACAGTCAAAGTAATCGGCAACGCTTCCTCCGTGTTCGCACGAAAATGTTGGCGTATCCGTTTGATTGCATTGAAACCCCCCTTCCTCGCAGTTAAAGGTATTATCATTATTTTCAGGACCACAGTTAAACGTCCTTCTTTCTGAATCACAATCAAAAGGATCAGGGCAAGCATGCTCTGCGTTAGGACCAGGCGGGCAAGAATATTTGTCGCAAATAAAAACGTTTTTATTACCTTTTTGATCCGCGTCACTCAAACACGTACCAACGGGTTCTCTTTCTTGAAAAAACTGGCAGTTTTTTGTAATATCAGAGCCCGCGATCACCACGGCCGTCTCAGCAAGCCCTTTTCTGCTCGCCAACCTATCAAGTATTTGTTCATGCAAATCGTGTGTAACTTTGTTTCTTTCCATGTAATGCTCCAATTTTTAAGGATTTGATTGTTTACAAAAAAACTGCCAAAAGGCTGTTCGGAAATTAATGTGCTACCAAACGAGTGGGTTGCGTTCCGCAAAATTCCTTACATTTCTGAAGAACAACACTATTCAATCCCTCCTTGCTTTCAAGTGTCTAATCTTTTCAATAGCCTCTAATTCTTTACTTCCATAGCAAATATTTCAACACGAGAAATATGCGAAATATCTTTTCCCGATTCAAGACGCAACGATAAGGATGAAACGGGCTCCATAGTTTGCATGCTACCCATAGCATTCCACTCTCTCGCAGTGATTCTTGCGTCACCGAAAATTCGCTCTGCCCATCCGACCACTTTTTTTTCTTTGTCATAGACCGTGAGAGACACCTTCATTCTGCGATCTGGGTTTTCTATTCCGGAAAAAGTGAAGGAAATACCCACACGATCTTCATAAGTTCCTTGTGTGATGGCAACCCCTAACAATGAAAAATCTGCTACCGTCTTTACAATATGTTTTTGTCCAAGGGTTTCCGGGGTAAAACGACCATACTT
>Ga0099364_10007121_pt1 | contig 16072 bp, 16 predicted proteins | sample TergutTh196P3_FD_73070 | JGI IMG/M metagenome (GOLD analysis project Ga0099364, IMG submission 73070) | Microcerotermes parvus P3 segment gut microbial communities from Pointe-Noire, Republic of the Congo - Th196 P3 | ecosystem: Host-associated > Arthropoda: Insects > Digestive system > Gut ...
AAAGTTCGGAAAATATCCTAAACCGTATAATGGACGGCGAGAATATAGGCACCATCTTTTGCGGCGGCAACAAAAGGCTCACAGGCAAGAAGAAATGGCTCAGTCTTAATAAACCCAAAGGGATGCTGACCCTTGACGCAGGGGCGGTCAACGCCATCTGCAATGGAAAAAAATCTTTGCTTGCCTCGGGGATAATCAGGTGCGGCGGCGAATTTGACATGGGAGAAACCGTCAATATTGAAGACGAATCGGGACGCTCTTTGGGAAGGGGTGTTGTAAATTATAAAAGCCGCGAGCTTGAAAGCATCATCGGAAAGAACACGAAGGAGATAAAAAAAATTCTTGGCGGAACTTTCTACGATGAGGTCATAAACAGGGATAACCTGATCCTCTTTTAACCATCATATTTTTTTAAAGAAATACTTGACGTAAAAAAGAATATGTTGCATGTATATAGTCATGACAGTTGACCAAATACTTGTAAGCGAAATGATCGTATTTTGCTATCTTGTTGCAGATAATGCGACGGGCGCTGCCGTTCTTATAGATCCGGCAGGCGATTTTAACAAGATAGCTAAAAAAATAAACGAGCGCAATGCGCGGGTGTTACATATTGTAAACACCCATGGGCATTACGACCACACAATGGGCAATCAGGAAGCGATGCGCATAACCGGCGCTGATGTTTTGATCCACCGGAAGGATTTGTCTATGTTGAGGGGTAACTACTCGGCCACTCTTTTGGAGGATGGTGATATCGTACGTTTCGGCAAATCGCAGCTTAAAGTTATCCATACGCCGGGGCACAGCGGCGGCAGCATATGTCTCTATGGCGGCGGACATGTGTTTACCGGAGATACGCTCTTTACGGAGGGGTATGGCAGGACAGATGTAGGCGATGCTTCTTACGGCGAGCTTATGAATTCTATAACAAAAAAAATTTTGTCGCTTCCTGATGATACCATTATATGCCCGGGGCATGATTATGGCAGAAAACCGGTTTCGACTGTAGCTGAGCAGAAAAAAATATATATGTAGTTTTGTATTATCGGCTAATAGGAGATAACAAAATGGATTTTTCTATCAAATCATTGGGCGAACGCACCATAACAACAAACAGTGTTTTGAGCGCTAAAATTGAAGACAACTATATTGTCTCCGATGACAAACGGCTGTTGTATAACACGATTGCAAATAAAGACGATTTAATTGATTTTTCGTCGGATATTACGTTTGAATTAGCCGGCCCGCGCGATCACCTTTATTTTAATCCGGCAGACATTAAAAGCGCTATAGTTACATGCGGCGGTCTTTGCCCCGGCATCAATAATGTTATACGCTCTATTGTAATGCAAACGTGGTACAGGTACGGTTCGCGTTCGATACTTGGAATAAAGTATGGCTACAGCGGACTTAACCCTGTCAAGGGCTATTACCCTATTGAGCTTACCCCTGAACTTGTGCGGGATATTCACCTTGAGGGCGGGACGATACTCGGTTCTTCAAGAGGCGGAACCGAAGACATGAACATTCAAGTGTCGACGTTGCAGCATCTTGGAGTATCAATATTATATTGCATAGGCGGCGACGGTACGCTGAAAGGCGCGCACGAACTGCATCAGATTGCCGAAAAAAGAGGTTACAAGCTGGCTATCATCGGCGTTCCCAAAACTATTGATAACGATATAAGCTATATACAAAGATCTTTTGGTTTTGAAACGGCCTTTTCCACGGCGGTAGAATCGATATATTCGGCGCATGTTGAAGCTGAGGGAGCCCCTAATGGAATAGGGCTTGTTAAACTGATGGGGCGTCATTCGGGATTTATTGCGGCCAATGCCGCTTTGGCCATGAACCTTGTAAATTTTGTCCTTATACCCGAGATTTCATTTGACCTGTACGGAGTGAACGGATTTTTGCGGCATTTAGAAGACAGATTGCTGAGAAGAGGCCATGCAGTAATATGTGTTGCCGAGGGGGCAGGGCAGGAACTCATAGAAAAGGAAAAAAGCGGCAATGAAAAAACCTTTGATGCATCGGGAAATACGACTCTTGACGATGTAGGGATTTTCCTGAAGGACAAGATCAAGGCGCATTTTAAAGAAAAACAGATTGAGATAAATCTCAAATATATAGATCCGAGCTACATCATAAGAAGCGCCCCCGCCTGCTCGAATGATTCGATATTCTGTACAATGTTAGGCCAGTATGCCGTTCATGCGGGTATGGCCGGCAAGACCGATTGCGTCATAGGCCAGTGGAACAATGTTTTCACGCATATACCGATTGAATTGGCCATATCAAAGCGCAAGGAGATTGATTCGCAGTCGCCGTTTTGGCGCAGCGTTTTGGAAGCGACGGGACAGCCTGTTTCAATGTTGAATGAAGGTTAACTTGAAATCTTTTAAATTGTCATTTGGTTTCGCTTATTATAGAGCGTTCTATGGCCAAAAAACAGGGAACAGAAAACCGACAGGCATGTTACAGCGCTGACGGCGATAATAACTGCAATTTGGTAAAATATAGCCGTCGTTGGCAAGGTTCCGGATAGAATCTGACCCGTCATCATACCGGGTAAAAAGATAATTCCCATGCCCAGCATTGCGTTCAGGGTAGGCAGAAGAGCCGTCTCAATAGCCTGATTTACAAAAGGCATCAGTATTTTCTGCGGCGCAACTCCCATGTTTATCAGTGAATCTATTTTATTTCCTTGTGATTTGATATTCTCGTTGAAAGTTTTTAGTCCGAGACTTACCCCGGTCATAGCGTTTCCGATTATCATCCCGCCGATTGGAATTGTGTATTGAGGGTTGAAAATATTTACGCCGATTACAGCCATAACGAAAAAACATACAATAACAATGCCAGAGCCGGCAAGAGATGTCCCCACTATCAACTTAAAGTTTCTGTTGATTGCCTTGTTTCTGTGAAGCGTTGTGTAAATCGCAAATCCGGTCATCAAAAGAAGAAACGAAGCCGTGAAAATTGGGTGAGGATTATTTAAAATATAAGTTAATACCAATCCTGCTAAAATAAGCTGCACGGTCATTCGCAGGCTGGCAACAACAAGCAGCTTGGTTTGGTTTATTTTACATTTTTTCATAACGAAAAGCACAATCAAAAGAAGCAAATATATCAAAGCAAACTGCCCAATATTAAGTGATATAATTTCATTCATATTTTTTACCTCCCGGAAGTTCGATTATAGTATCTGCATATTTGTCGGCAATAGCCCTATTATGCGAAACGACAAGAAGCGTTCTTTCTTTTTGTCTGCAGAACAACTTGATGTTTTCCATAAGAGCGTTTGCGTTTTTATCGTCAAGCGCGCTTGTAGGCTCATCTAACATCAACACCTTTGACGAAAACGAAAGATTAATTGCAATAAATACTCTCTGCCTTTCTCCGCCGGAAATTGTGCCGCACATACTATCAAGAGGAAGATCAACATGGCAAATATCCAAATAATCTTTCATTGTTTCTTCGTCGATGGTTTTTAAATCCTGGTAAGCATAGTACTCGTTGAAATTTTCTTTGATAGACATATCAAATAAATAAACCGACTGGCTGACAAGACGAACCTCCCGGCGTAATTCTATGGGGTCATAATCCTCTATATTTTTGTTCAAATAGGCAATTCTCCCGCCTGTCGGTGAAATAACGCCATTTAGTAATTTTAAGAGCGTGCTTTTACCTGAGCCGCTTTCTCCGCAAATAAATGTTGTACGGTCTTTCGGTATTTCAATATATGGGTATGTGACGATATCTTTGTAATTTATATTTTCCAAAGTAAACAATGCCATGACAATATCTCCGCTTGCTCTAACGCAACCCAAGTAAATTTGTACTGCGATTTAAAGGCAATAAAGAAAATACTGTTTTTGCATAAAAATCTCACAATGCCTCATTTGCAACGAGGCCGCTGAAAAAGTGATATGAATAGATAATTGCCGCCGTCTTTGCGAAAGGCGCAAGCCCGAAGCAATCTATTTGTTTACCTCACGGACACAATATACTCGCAGTCGCAAAGACGTAATAACTATGTCGGGCTTTGGATTTCATTGTAATCTATAAAAAAAATCTTGACTTCAAAACGCCACGCGGGTATTTTTAAACTGTGTTAGAAATTACTTACCTGTCTTGGCTATATAAAAGAGGAGATATGAGTACAATAGATACAGATCTTAAATACACTAAAAATCATGAATGGCTGCGCCTTGACGACAATTTTGAGGCGACTTGCGGCATCAGCGACCATGCACAGGAAATGCTTGAGGCCATAGTATTTGTCGATCTTCCTGATGCCGGCGCTGAAGTGAAACAGGGCGAAGCGGTTGCCGCCGTAGAATCGGCCAGGGCAATGTCTGATATTTTTTCTCCGGTTACGGGCGTCATTCTAAAGGTCAACAAAAAACTTGAAGACGTTCCTGAACTCATAAACGATGATCCGTACGGGGACGGCTGGATATTTAAGATAGATGTTACAAGAACGGCTGAACTTGAAGACTTGCTTGATGCCGAAGAGTACCAGTCTTATATCGATGACGGCAATTGAAATGTAAAGAAATGGCTTCTGTTTGGTTTCTGCTTCAATGCAGACGCGTATCATTCAATTGCATTGAAAAATTTATAAAATGATTTATGGTTTACTTCAAAATAAGATTTTTCCAGCATACATAGAAGATTCTTCAAAGAAGAGATTTTTTTCTTTTCAAAGAAAGGTGATCAATATACTTTTGTGTTATAATGTCTAAAGCACGAGACGTGACAAATTGCTGGCTCAAAGCTTTTTTTTCTGAAATTTCAGAAAAAACGGGAGTAATCAATTTAAAAAAACTCAGAAGTTCTTTTTTAAGAAGATGTTCGCAGATTGTATCAATTGTGTCTTGTGAAAAGTATTCATTAAATATTTCTTCTGAAAAAAGTAATTCCTCAAAAATAGCAGGATAACTAACAGGAAAGTCCTCAAATCCCAGTCGATAATGGTTATCAGGGAAGTATTTTTTTTTGTTAAATTTGAATTTTTTAAATTTAACAAGCTTAAAAAATTTCATAGGTATTGAATTGTTTAATTCAGCGACCAATTGCTTTATTTCTTCATAATAAATAGGCACTTTTCTTTTTAATAAATCTTTAAGCCGTTTTATTAGCTCCTTAGAATCAGAACTAAGTCTGGATATTGCAGATAACGCAGCAACTGCATGTGTAAATTCATGAACTGCTGTAGCTTTTTGCTCAATACGCATTTTCATATTAGTTTTATTGCATAAATTACTATTGATGATTATATGCAATGTAAAATAATTATATTGAGTCTCATGGTAAGTAATTAGTATCCCGCCTGTGTCAGATGGTAATATTTGTTGCTCAATAGTTATTTCACACATACCCATATTCTGTCTAATCCACATTGGATTATCGGCTAATTGTATAGTCCTTTCTTCAAGCGGGGGAGGAATGTCTTGAACTTTAAGTTGTTTTAGTAGCGGTCGGAAAGTTTTTATGACCCAACGCTCATCTTTAATAACATTGCTACTTGTGTTGCTTCGCGACAAATTGCTCAACCTTTTTGTGTATTTTCTTGATGTTGTCTTTGTTCTGCTTGGCTTTATGGCGTTTTGTTGCGTCTATGGCAATCCGAATAATTTCTGGCGTGAGTCGGCCATCCACATCTATGTTGAGTATGCCTAACTCGTCAGCTTCCTTTAATAAGCTATCTATGTCTTCCATAACCTCACCCTCTCTTATCGTCGTGGCGACTTTACAACCTTTTTTTCTCAATTCCATCTTATGATTACGCTTGCCTTCGCGGTTGTTGGCACGTTTGCAGTGTCTAATTTTTGCCGTTGCTATTAACTGTTATTAAATAGCAGCCCGTATCGGTATTTTGTCAAACATTTTTTGCTCTTTTTTACCCGTCATGTTTACTGTCAATTATGTCGCATTACCTGTGTGAATGATGTGCACATCACAGCGTTCAATTTGCAGGTTGAACGCTGTAAAAAATACTTTACAAATAAGCGCTGCGTTACTACGTTCGGCAGAGAAATAAACTTGGGAGAAACAACATGGCCGAATATAAAACAGGGCAGATACGCAATATAGCCGTCGTTGGGCATAATGGTACGGGGAAATCCACTCTTTTTGACGCTGTACTCTTTGTTTCAGGTAAAATTGATAAGATGGGCAGCCTTGCCGCCGGTACATTATCATCTGATTTTGACGAAGATGAAAAAAAGAAAAAAATATCTATCAGAAGCGCGATGGGGTTTGTCGAATCTGATGGAGTTAAGATAAACATACTCGATACGCCCGGGACGGCTGATTTTATAGGCGAATCGAGGGCGGCGCTTCAGGCGGCCGAGTGCGCGCTTGTGGTAATAGATTCAGTGGACGGCGTACAAATCGAAACGGAAAAAGCATGGCGCTATTTGCGCGATAACAATATCCCGCGCATACTGTTTATAAACAAAATGGATAAAGAGCGCGCTAATTACGCTCAGGTCATGGAAAACATAAAAAAGGGCCTTGATGTGGAGCCTGTATCTTTGACTATGCCCCATGGAGAGGGAGCGAATTTAAAAGGCGTGGTCGATATAATCAACATGAAACTCGTTACGCCGAAGGACGGCGGGAAAAATTCCGACTTTGCCGATATTCCGGCCGAATTAAAGGAACAGGCGCAAAAAGAACGCTCCAAATTAGTAGAACTTGCCGCCGAAGGCGAGGATGAACTCATAGAAAAATTTCTCGAAGGCCATGAACTTACCGATGAGGAGATACGCCGCAGCCTGAAAAAACAAATTGGCGACGCTAAACTGACGCCCGTTGTCTGCGGCGCATCTGAAAAATGTGTAGGCATAAAAAGCCTCATCCAAATGATCGTTGATTTTGCCCCGTCTCCCGAAACCGGCAAAGAATACGAAGGACGCGACGGCAAAAAATTGGTATCTAAAATTGACGGGCCTCCGGTTGCCGTTGTATGGAAAACCTATATTGATCAATATGCCGGACGCTTCAATTATCTCAAGGTTATATCAGGCGAACTTACGGCTGATAAGGATCTCCAGAACGTGAACAAAAAATCCAAAGAACGCATAAGCAAACTGTACGTTATGGCCGGCTCAAAACAGAATGAGGTTGCCAAACTTTGCTGCGGCGATATAGGCGTTGCCGCTAAACTTGAAAGGACATCTACTTGTGACGTATTAGCCGATTCAGGGAATGATATTGAACTCTCTGTCATAAATTTGCCGAACCCTGTTTTTTCGTTTGCCGTTGAATCTGTAAACAAGGGCGATGTTGACAAGATCGGCCAGTTTTTCAACAAGGTCACCGACGAGAATCCCACAATAACGTATGAATACAATGGAGAAACGAGGGAAACCGTCCTTTCCGGAATGGGGGAACTTCAACTCGGTATAATACTTGAAAGTCTTAAAGAAAAGGCTAAACTTGAGGTTAAAACAAGAGAGCCGAGAGTTGCCTACAGGGAGACTATTACTAAAAAGGTTGAATCGCAGTATCGCCATAAGAAACAGTCGGGCGGGCATGGCCAATTCGGCGAAGTATTCATAAGAATGGAACCGAAAAATAGAGGCGAAGGATTTCAGTTCAGCGAGTCCATATTTGGAGGCTCTGTTCCCAAACAATATATCCCGGGTGTCGAAAAAGGCATCATTGAGGCGCTTCAGGAAGGCGTGCTTGGGAAATTCCCGGTAGTTGACGTAGCGGTAGATCTTTTTGACGGCAAGTACCACGATGTTGACTCATCGGAAATGGCTTTTAAGATAGCGGCAAGACAGGCCTTTAAACAGGGAATGGAACAGGCTGCCCCGCAGCTTTTAGAACCTATTATGAAGGTCAATATCTATGTAGATAAAGGGATGATGGGCGATATTTTGAGCGATATAACAAGCCGCAGGGGAAGAGTGCTTGGCAGCGGCGTTGACGAGTCGGGCGGCAGCATATCTATTGTAAAGGCAACTGTGCCTCTTTCTGAGATGATCCGCTATTCCATTGATCTGCGTTCCATGACGCAAGGTAAGGCCTCTTTTGAGATGGCGTTTTCTCACTATGATCCCATTTCGGGCAGAGAGGCCGATAACATATTAGCCGCCCGCAAGAAGCAGTTGGAGGATGAGGCTGCTTCATAGAAAATATGGATTCACAGGGACGTTATATTGTTGCTATAACGGGCGCAAGCGGCGCTGTAATCGGCTTGAGGCTCATAGAATTTCTTTTGAATTACGGCGCCGATGTGGCGGCGATAGTATCAAATGCCGCTTGGACTACCATTCGTCTTGAGGTTTTGGGCTTATCGACGGAGCCGGATATAATAAATCCGGAATATGACAAACGCTTCCCTATAGGGAACATACCCGGTCTTTTCAAAGCTCTGAGCATTGAGGTTGATACGATGCGCCTTAAAGAATATCGCCCAACTGATTGGCAAGCTCCGATTGCAAGCGGGTCAAGTTTTTTTGACGCGCTCGTAGTCGCGCCTTGCTCAATGAAAACCCTTTCGGCAATAGCTAACGGTTACAGCGATACGCTTTTGACCCGCAGCGTTGACGTTTCGCTAAAAGAAGGGCGGCGAACCATACTTGTTCCGCGCGAGACTCCGCTCAGTTTAATTCATCTTGAAAACATGGTAAAGGCAAAACGCGCGGGGGCAGATATTTTGCCGCCGGTACTTGAGTTTTACACCCGTCCTGCAGGAATTAAAGACTTGGTTAACTTTACGGTAGGCAAGATACTTAATTTGCTTAATATCAAGCATAACCTGTTCACTCCATGGGGAGAATAACATGTCTGCTTTGAACCCTTCGCCATCTACAATGAGAAACAATTAAATGAAAAAAGTATTGATTATATCTGGATTTTTAATCTTGATTTTGTCCGGCGTATTTTACGCCAAACAGAATTTTTATGACTCAAAAAATAAATTTGAAAGCTATGAAAATGAAGCCGGAAAACCTGCAAACGAGCAGGAAATCAGAGATGGCGATTTGATTTTTCAAATCTCACTATCTGCACAATGCGAGGCTATTCAGGCGGCAACAAAATCAAAATACTCGCATTGCGGCATCATATACAAAGAAAAAGAAAACTATTATGTTTTTGAAGCAATCCAGCCTGTCAAGTTGACGCCCTTAGATGAATGGATAACGCGCGGAAAAGACGGACACTATGTTATTAAACGACTGAAAAATGCAGAAAAAATTTTGACGCCTGAAATTATTGCTAAAATGAAACAAGTCGGAGAACAATTCAGGGGCAAAAATTATGATCTGACTTTCAGATGGAGCGATGATGAAATGTATTGCTCTGAGCTGATATGGAAAATATATCAACGAGCGGCAGGAATAGAAATCGGCAAACTTGAGAGACTCAAGGACTTTGATTTAACAAGCGAAATTGTGAAGAAAAAAATGAAGGAACGCTACGGGGACAATATACCAATGAATGAGACTGTAATTTCACCGGCAGCGATGTTTGACAGCAAACTATTAATGACGGTGAAGACAAGGTGAAAAAAGGTTTACTATAAAAAACAAAATAATCCGAAATTTAAAAAAAGTACTTTATTTTTATTTAGATGTAATCTTCAATGTATACGGTGATAATATCTATGAATTTTGAGGTGGACGAATGATAGAAGAAACTATTGTTAAATGGCAGAATTCTTATTCTGTTGGCATCGGACTAATTGATAAGCAGCACATGAAACTTATCGAATTGACGAATAAGCTGTTTAGCAGTTGTATGGCAGGTAAGGAAAGAACAAAATCTGACAGTATTTTCCTTGAAGTTATTCAAGAGATTGTAAGTTATGTGAGCTATCATTTTAGCACTGAAGAAAAAGTGATGGAAAGGGTTAATTATCCTGAATATAAAGCGCACAGGTACGAGCACACATCTTTTGCCAGGGAAGTTTTGAGTAAGATCGAAGAATTCAATGCAGGTAAAATCAATACTCCGCTTTCTTTTGTTTATTACCTTAGAGATTGGGTTCTCCATCACATTGCAGTAAACGATAAAAAATTGGGCGATTATCTTTTGGAGATTAAGAAAAAAGGCGATCTCCAGCAGATTGTTCTCAGAGTAAAAAGGGAACCGGAAGCATAGAAGGCGCAGGCTAAGTAATTTCTGCACAAGATAAGATTGCGGGACACAACCCGCAATTGAATCGTTTAACAATTCTCTACCCACGAACATCATACTTTTATACCAGTTAAATAGAATTGACAATTATTCTATGTGTTAATGATATTTTATCTGAGGATTATGAATGCTTAAAATAATAATAATAATAACACCTATATTAATAATTGCAACTCTTCCCCAATGCAAAGGATTTCGTTCTGATAATCCGTCATTAATGGACCTTAATAAATCCATGATTTTTTTTAATTATACCACAAATGAAATATGCCTGTTAGATATTGACACGGGAGTTGTGGGAAAAAAATATAAACTTGCTTTTAATGTACATAAATATAATTTTAACAAATGGTATTATTCTAATGGCGATGCCTATATTTACTTGTTGGAACGCCGAAGGGATTCCGGAACTAAAATTTACAAGATTGGCATAGATACGTTTGAATTATCTGAAATATACCGTACAAAAAAATATTTTCATAATTTTTGCATTAATAATAACTATTTGTATTTAATGAGTTATGTTGAACCCTCAAATCAAAACCCGAACAAGGAACAAAATTATATCCTTGAACATAACCTGCTAAGCGGGAGTGAAAAAATTATTGATTTCAATAAATCATTGCCCAAAGATGAGCGGATTTGTTCCCCTGATTTCTTTGTCCATGAAAATAGAATAATAATGACGGGGTGGGTCAAAGAACATGCTTTAAAGAAACTGTACCAATATGATATAAAATCAAAAAAAATCAATGTAATTGACGAGAAAGCCGGTTATTTTTCAATTTTTGACGATATAATTTTATATACAAAAAACAATGTTGATGTGGTTTTTGTCAACGATTTCGTTACAACTATACGCTGGAAGGGGGCAAGCCTTGCAATCTATGATATAAAAAATAATACAAGTAAAGTATTGCCATATAAAGTTAATACCGCTTATCTTGATTTTTTGACTATCAATAAAAGCGTAATGATATACACGAATGAACATAAGACAATACAAACTTTAATTAATAGATTCTGGCTGTTCCCAATCAAAAGAAGATATAAAGATTATTATATTGCAGAAATAAATGGAAATGATCAAAGACTCTTTTTTTCCAGCGCCGACACAATAAAAATTCTCGGCGTAATAGATAACAAATAACAGTGGAGATATTTATGAATATAGAATTAGTTTTCGGATTAACGCTTTTGATTATTCTCGTTATTCAGTTCATTACAATGATTTTGCTTTTCTCGAAAAGCAAACAAAGTCCGCAGACAGATGTACTACATAAGTTAATGGAATATTCACAGCGTCTTGAAAAAAATGAATCAACTTTGCGGGATGAATTTGCCAAAAACAGGGAGGAAACAAGCAAGGTCTCAAGAGAGGCTCGTGAAGAGTTGATTTCAACAATCGCCAATTTTACAAAATTAGTAGATAATAAGATCAAGGCAATTTCAGATTCAGTAACAGAATCTTCAAAGACTAACCGGGATGAATTAACAAAAAGCATAGCGGATTTTACCGTAAGTGTTGACAGTAAAATGAAAAGCATACAGGAATTTTTGGTTTCCGGACTCAAATTTAACCGTGATGAACTCGCTGCGTCTTTGAAGTCGTTTGAAGAAAAATCATCAACAAAAATTGAAACATTGACAAAAGATACAAGGGAGGGGCTTGACAAAAACAGGGAAACCGTTGAAAAGAAACTTGCTGACATTCAGCAAAGTAATGAGAAAAAATTAGACGAGATGCGTCAAACTGTTGATGAAAAATTACAGAAAACGCTTGAAACGCGTTTGGCTAATTCTTTCAAAAATGTAAGCGAACAACTTGAACAGGTTTATAAAGGGCTTGGTGAAATGAAAAGTCTGGCATCGGATGTCGGCGACTTGAAAAAGGTCATGTCAGGATCAAGTTCAAAAATAAAGGGCGTTTTGGGCGAATACCAGCTTGCCGCAATTCTTGAACAAATGCTGTCGCCGGCTCAATATGAAAAAAATGTAAAAACAAAGATTGGCAGCAATGAACAAGTAGAGTTTGCAATAAAAATTCCAAGCAGAGACGATGCCGATAAAATTGTTTATTTGCCTATTGATTCTAAATTGCCGACCAGCGATTATGAAAAACTTCTTGATGCCTACAACAGCGGTGATAAAAAAGCGGTTGATGACGCGCAAAAAACGTTTGCCAGAACGGTGAAGGGTTTTGCCATGAGAATTCGTGACAAATACATCGATCCTCCCAACACTACCGATTTCGCTATTATGTTTCTGCCTTTTGAAGGCGCATATGCGGAAGTTGTGCGCGACCCGGAACTTTTTGAAAGTATACAGCGGGATTATAAAATCAATATTACGGGGCCGTCAACAATATCAGCCTTTTTAAATGCTTTGCAGGTAGGTTTCAGAAGCCTTGCTATCGAAAAACAAACAAGTAAAATATGGTCTGTTCTGACTGAGGTGAAAAAAGAATTCGGAAATTTTGAGACTGTTTTGATTAAAGTAAAAGAGCAAATTGATAAGGCAAGCACAACTTTGGAAACTGAAGTCGGCCGCAGAACAAGAGCCATTAACAGAACATTGAAAAAAGTTGAAACGTTGCCTGGCGGCGATACCGCTGAAGAAAAATTGCTGGTTAATGACGTTTTCGATAATGAGGAATAAGCCCTATAAAAGTTTCAAAAGCATCGGCAATTACGTCTCGCTCGCAAATTGAACAAATCTAAAATACGTTTTTCTATTTCTTTGGGTTTTTCGTCAATGCCGGCTCTGAATTTTACAGTTTCATTGGGCGCAGTATATTTTTCGTCGTAAATTTTGCAGATTAATTATAAATGGCTTTCATATCGCTGTCGGTTCTGAAAAGCGCGAGGCACTTGTGGCACATATATTCTCCGGGGCTCTTGATTCTCACAAGAGACAGACATTCCCTGCATTTGATTATGAGCGGTTTCTCGTATGCGGCATTCTTGTACAATAAATCTGTGAGTTTCAGCGCTTCGTTTTGATTTTTGGCAATATGCAGTATTTTATCAACTCCGAGTCTTTCGATCAAAAGTGAGGCTTCATAGTTGAGGCCGAATATCACGAATGATCCGCCTGCCGATTTTGCGAAATCGGTAATATAGAGCAAGAGTCCTATTCCGGCAGAACCGAGTTCAGAGACCATTGCGGCATTCAACAGTATTTTAGAGTTATCTCTGTCAATGAGGTCAATCAGGTACTCTTCAAGGTAGGCGCTGCCGCTTCCTTCAAGCGCTCCGTCAACTTCTACGAGGAGGATTTTCTTGTCGGGTATTTTTTTTTCGGTAATCTTTACCATAATGTTTTTTTTCGGATTGGTATAGCGTCTTGTATCTCGTCGCTTTCAAGCTCCCAGAGGTCATATTTTTCAAGTTTTACTATCTCAGAGCCTTTGGTTTTGTATGATATATCTATCGTAATAAATTCTTCATCAAATTCTCTTTCCGTTATTTCTTCAGTTTCCTCGTATAGCGCTCTTCTGTTTGCTGTTTTTTGCGGAGAAAAATTTTCAATCTCGTCAATTGCAAAATAATCATCCCTATTCTCTTTTGCGAAACGTTCTCTGGGTTTCCTTGCGGTGGCTGGTTTTATGTATCTTCTTTTTATCGGAAGGGAAAATATCAGCGCTATCAAAAACGAAAAAGCGGTAGAACCTGCTATTCCGTATTTCCAATATTTCTTTATTTCTTCAAAACGTTCTATTATTGCATCAAAGACCTTTTGCTTGCTTATTATAAAGCTAATCGTACCGATGGGTTTATTTTTGTTAAACACGGCCTTGCTTGTCAGCCAGCCTGTTGAATCGATGCCTGAGTAAATATATTGTTTCATAAATTTTTTGATGCGGGGGGCAAAATCAAATGGATTTTCCCTGCCTATGATATTGTAGCTGGTAAACAATACTTCCTTTGTGTTTTGCAGGGCAGGGCGGAGAATCAATTCTAAATTATAGGCGAATTCATTGTTACCTATATTGCCGCCAAGGCTTTCGCTGTGACTTGTTTCTGAATGAAGGATTATTTTTCCATTGTTGAGTACGAAAAAGGCTTCGTCGATTATGTCTTTATTTATTCGATTGTAAAAAAAGTCCTGCAGCAAGGGAGTTTTTTCTGCATCATAGAGATCGCTTGCTGTCTCGCTTAAAGTTTCGGCAAGCGTTATAGAATAGTTTTGTGTATAGCGCTCAATATCTGCCGTTATTATTTTTCCTGAGTGCACGAAATAAACGGCAAGGCACGCACTCACGGCAACAGCCCCTATAAAAAAGATGACAATCAAAATCATAAAAGAAAATGGTCTATATTTTTCTTTTTCCATAACAATACCTGTCTAAAAACTACGCCATTTTATGTATCGGAATATTGTTCGCAGATATGCAATATTTTATGCCGGCTGGCAAAATAAATATTATTTTTCATGCACAAAAATGAATGAACTTGAAGAAATTACTAAGGCTGTGAATATAGCGTTTAATTCAGTTTTATAATCACGTCAACCCTGCGGTTTTTCTGCCTTCCTTCCTTTGTGTCGTTAGTCGCAATGGGTTTTCTTTCGGCGAACCCGCGGTAAGAAAACTTATCGTGCCCAACCTGCGGTTTAAGGTACTCGGCTACAGATCTTGCCCTTTGTTCAGAAAGCCTTTGATTATGTGCAGAGCTTCCGGTATTGTCTGTATGCCCTTCGACTATTATTTCGCGGTCGGGGTAACGCTGTCTTATTATACGCGTTATATTTTGAAGGGTATCTTCGGTGTCCGGGCGTATTTTGTGCGAATCTATGTCAAAGAGCATTTCGCCGAGATGAAAGACTATACCGCGGTCATCGGTTTCTACCGAAATAGTATCATCTTTCGGCAATTCGCCGGCTATTTCATCGCGTACCTTTCTTTTTTCTGCGTCCGGGACTATGGCATATTGGGTATTTTCTGTGTGGATGCTCATACTGAATTCCTTAGTTCCTGCATTATCTACAAATATAATGTAGTACAGGTCTACAAAGGTGTGCGGTTTGTTGTTTGACAGATCCCACTTTATTATTCCGGTATTGTGGCCGCTTACGCGTTTTAAGCCCTGAAGATTGAGCTTAGCCGTATCCTGGTCAAAGGCGAACGCATATTTTATTGTGGCAATGTCTCTGCCGTTTATATTTTGTATTTCTGAAAGGATGTATTGAACCGGAAATATTAACTTGAATGGTTTGGAGTAGTTAGTCAGTATAAGTTCTCCCTGTCCGCTCCATTGTTCATTGACGCTGATATTCTTGTTGGGAAAAGAAGGGATATTCCGCAGATTTGGCATATAATGCGTTTCCGGTACGGTGAATTTTCCATCGGGAGCAATGAGGAAATCTACAAAATGTTGTTCCCTCAGATTAAAGACATTTTGTCCGGCCGCCCTGTCGAAAACCGAAAAGACTCCTTTGACATTGCTTCCTTTTTCGTTATTGGAGACCGATGTCATGTCTATGATATTTCTTTCTTCGTATGACGCGGTCAGGTTACGGTTGACGAAATAATTGACGCGCGCCGTTTTGGTCATCTCAAGGCGCTCGTTTCTGGGGATTTCCCACTTGAGGATTGCAGCGTTGAGGGCGGCTCCCTGATATAAGAGCAACAACAATAATAATAGTTTTTTCATAAATCCCCCTCTCAAATAAATACAAAATAAAAGCAAAAGCGTTTATGTCAACTATTTATCTTTCTTGAAATGGACGTATAAATATAATTGACTTTTAAAAAGACTATAAGAAGCATTGCCTGAAATCTATAAAATGGGGGGATGATATGGCAATAGCTGAAGAAATCCAAAAATCATTAGAGGCTGCATCTGCCATAAGGAAGATGTTTGAAGAGGGCGCTAAAATGAAAGCGACCTTTGGGGATGAAAAC
>Ga0099364_10007122_pt1 | contig 16069 bp, 12 predicted proteins | sample TergutTh196P3_FD_73070 | JGI IMG/M metagenome (GOLD analysis project Ga0099364, IMG submission 73070) | Microcerotermes parvus P3 segment gut microbial communities from Pointe-Noire, Republic of the Congo - Th196 P3 | ecosystem: Host-associated > Arthropoda: Insects > Digestive system > Gut ...
TCGCCCTTTATTGCAAGTCTTGGAAGACCTTGACAAAGATTATCTGTTCTGCGTCAAGAAGAATCAGCCGACCGTTTTAGAGTCGCTCGAGCAGTCGTTTGCCGAGCAAGACTGGAGCCAACCCTCTGCCGAAGTCAAGGTGGAGAAAAAAGGGGGTACGTTATTACCCACAAGATTGCCATCAACACGTGAGATGCGGAGTATGTCCGCACAACGTGGAACATGCCGAACTGCCGGACGTTGATATGTAAGGTTCGGCGGGTTGTCAAAAACGGAAAGGAAGTTTCTTGTACCAAGCGTTACTTTGTGAGTTCTCTGGATGCTTCGTTGGTATCAGCAGAACGTTTTCTGTTATTGGTCTGCGGTCATGGGCAGGTAGAGTCTCGTCTGCATTTGATTAAGGATCGTTGGTGGGATGAGGACAAGTATGTTTTCTTTCGTCCGGGCTTGGGGGAGATTTGGTCGTCGTTGACGAGTTTGGCGGTTTCATTGTTGTGGTGGGGCGGCGAGAAGGGAAAGTCGATACCCAAACGAGCAAAGACGGTAGCCCATCAGTCCCTAAAAGGACTCAAAAACATGGGATACTAAAAAACTTGTAGCCGGACTGCCCCCGTGGTGGGGATAGTTGATTCTCTGCGAAAACCTTTTACAATGGTGCTTTGCCTTTTCTTACAGGATGGTTAATGCAAAAAATTACTCTCAACCAGAATTTATGTGTGCGATGCGGGCAATGCACCCTTGTATGTCCGAACCGGATTTTTCTACGGCAAAACAAAGAGGATTATCCCGCCTGCATTGAAGAGGCAGAACAAATCTGTATCGCGTGTTGCCACTGTGTAGCGGCATGTCTCGGCAAGGCAATCACCATCGGCAACGTCAGTGCCGGAGACTGTTTGGAATATGACACAAACACTGTCCTCCGGTTTGAACATCTCACCCATCTCTTGCGGAGCCGCCGCTCCATCCGTTGTTACTCGGACAAGCCGCTTGAAGATCGGGTGATCGAGCAACTCCTTGACGTGGTACGCTGGGCTCCCACCGCAAAGAATGGGCTGCCCGTAAAATGGGTGATTATCAATAGTGCCGATAAAGTCAAAGAACTTGCCGGGCTGGTCATCGATTGGATAAAGAAACAGCCGGGGACAGAGGCTATGGCCGAAGCGTGGAACAAAGGAGGGGATCCCGTCTTTCGCGGGGCTCCTTGCGTGATTGCGGCATACACTGATGATGCATCACCGTTGGCGGGGTGGTCGCCGATTGATACGGCAATCACCGTCGAAACGCTTGACATCTGTGCGGCAGCCATGCGGCTCGGCACCTGCTGGGCGGGTATCTTCGTTCGGGCAGCGCAGTCTTCGGACAAGCAAATAATCAACAAATGGCTCGGTTTGAACGACACGGAAACAATCCACGGCGGCTTGATGATAGGACATATCGGCGAGGTTCTCTATCAGCGAATCCCCTACCGTCCCGAAGCACCGAAAATCTGGATAAGGTAGGGTACTGGAAACGAGCAGAAAACGGACGTTTTTTCTTTGTGCCCTTTGCGGTTAAATCCTTTTTTTACCGCAAAGGCCGCAAAGTGCGGTTTCATGCCGTTTGCATATATCGAATGCCGCTCGGCAGCGTTAACGGTTGTACTCCTCGTATGCCTTTTCAATCTGCGGTACCGTTACCGCTCCGTCGTGAATCCAAATCCGGTAGCGCAGTTCCAGTGTTTCGCCGGGTTGAAATGTCTTTCCCTTCACGCCGGGATAGCCCACACAGAGCGGGCCGTAGTACCGCGTCAGCCACGCCGGAGGAAAGTCAGGATGTGTTTTCGGCACAAAAATCGCCGCTCCGCTCGGTTGATCCTTTGGCCTGAACGTAACGACCGCTCCTTCCAATGGTTGACCATCTTTAGTGACGATCACCGTAATCCCCAAATCCGCAGGTGTATATGCAGCGGGCATGCCATCCTGCGGTTCATTAAGTACCGCATTCAACGCTATTCCTCCACTTTCACGGAAAAAGAGCGACGTATAATCTGCCCAAGGCAACGGTATTTCAGGTAAGTCTCCTTCCACAATACCGGCAGGGGTGGTGATTCGATTGATTGCACTCCGTTCGGCAAGATTTTTACCTTCAGGGACAAAGGGCTTGAAACGCACTGTAAAGCCGCCGTAACTTTTGTCTTCCGCTCCCCGAAGCGTAATCGGCTTGTCGGTAGGCTGCCATTGAAATTCAAAATCGACCGCTCGGCTAGCCGGAGTCACCGGAGTACCGGCTAAATTATTTTGAACATTATTTTGAGTCCGATGGGCTGTGATTTTAACCCGTTCGGTCATGATTTTTTTGCCGTCTTGGGGATTGCCGATGAACCAGCCGTTCTCGACGGTAAAGGTTGCCGATTCTTCTGAAATGGTTCGGTCTATCCAACGGACGAAATGCTGTTTGAGTGCCGTATTGCTTGTCCAAAGATCGTATTCTGTGATTTTGCCGTCCGGCTCGTGAACACCGACGTGAGGCCACGTCCAAAACACGCCGTGATGGTGGTAATGGTCGGCGGGAGCGTTGTCCGTCAGGATTTCGCCGTTCAATCCATAGAGGGGATGGACGTAACAACCGGCAGTTCTCCGCACGTCTCTTTGCGGAACATTTTGGTGTTCGATAACATCAAACTGGTAGGTAAAAATCGGCGACTTTCCTTCCGAGAGCGTCAGTTGCTTTTTGTCGTTTTCCTCGAATTGGAAAGGTTCGGCAGTTGCAACATTGAAAAGGAAAAGTGATAACAGCAGCAAGAAGGGTTGATGTTTCATCATGACCGGGACTGATTGAGGGAGTCCCTTTAATGATACCAAAAATGATTGATTTTTGTAGAGAACCTCTAGAGATCAATTTTTTATATTGATGTGTGCCGAAAACGCAACGAATTGACTCTTTGCGTCCCTTGCGCATCCCTTTGCGTACTTTGCGGTTAAATCTTCTTTTTTAACCGCAAAGTGCGCAAAGGGTTGCGCAAAGGGCGCAAAACCCAATTTCATGCCGTTTGCTTCGGACTGATTGCAACGCAAAAAAGTCCAAAACTATCGCCCTGTGTAACAAACTATCGCCCGCGTAACAAGGGGGCGTTCGTGTGCGGTGTGGATAGGGAACGTCCATGATGCTTCAATGCCTCTTGGTCGGGCTCCTCTCCATACTGGCCGGCAACCATTCCCGCTCCCGTTCCCATTGCGGGTTCCGGGGCGATGTTCGCCATCAACGGATTTTCATTCACACTCGCACGATAGACCGCCAGTTGAGCAATGCCGGTGCCGTCAAAGTCGCCGACCACCGGGTAATCTCCTGCTTCGCCAAACTCAATCCGCGTGTCAAAATGGAAATCTCCCGTCGTGTCCAAGTACCAAGTGCCGTTGACGTACAGTCCGATCTTGTCGATACCGTCTCCGTTGAAGTCGCCGATGACAGGAATCCCCTCGGCACCCAACCCGAAGTCGGCATTGTTCACAAGAATAGCATTTTCATCCCACTTGCCGGTTCCCGTGCGGTCAATGAACCACTTTCCGTCTCGATAAACGCCTATCGTGGCAATGCCGTCGCCCGTGAAATCGCCCGTGAATCCTTTGTCCCCTTCGTTTCCGTATTGGAAGACGTGATCTATCACGTCAAGCCGGACTCCGCCTGCCTGCGAGTGTTTCATTGCCCGAACGCTGTTCATCGCGACGTTGATACTGACATCCGGCGGGACATTCTTCGGCTTTGCGGAAACCGTTGCATTCAAATCGGTCGGCAAGCCGGATTTCGCCGCAATGATCTGCGCATCGCCGCTCCGCATGGGGCCGAAAGTGCCGATGTCCGTTTTTCCATCGCCGTCCCAGTCCCCTGCGACGGGTTGATCGGCGGCAGTCCCCATCTCTGCCCAGAGGTCTTCTTCATCCCAGACTCCGTTGCCGTTGATGTCAATGTACCAATTTCCTTCGTGATAGACGGCAATTTTGGCAATTCCGTCGCCGCTAAAATCGCCGACCACAGGGACTCCGCCGTCGGGTCCAAAGGTAAAGCGTTTGCGGACAATACCATCCTTGCCTCGGACGTACCAGCCCGACTGCTTCGTCGGCAAGGGTGTCCAGGCTACGGACACATAGCGTGCGCCGTTGTTGCTTTCTCCGCTGCTTTCTCCCCCCTCGGACAAAATCATGGTCGTTCTGCTGGCGTGTTCGCCGACGGTAATGCCATCGTCGGCACCATTGGCCCGAGGATAGCCGGCATTGATGACGCTCAGGTTCCAAGAGAAGGCCGCAGCGGACAGTGCTGTTGCCGCTGCCGTTCCGCTGCCGAAACCCGACCGCATCGGTTCGCTAATGGAAGGAGCGTACCATCCGCCGACGTTGGGAGAGACGAAGGCTCCCGCCCCGCCCGTCGGACTTGCCGGCGTGAAGGAGGAGGGGGGCGCAACGGGCACCGTCGGCGGTGTTGTGGGCGGTGGAGTCGGTGGGTCAGCAGGAGGGGCAACTGGCGGGTCAGTGGGCGTACAGCCGCATTCCGGTTCGTCGGTCGGGCAGTCGCATACGGGCTCTCCGGGAGGCGTACAACCGCACCCCGGTTCGTCGCCCGGACAGCCGCACCCCGGCTCGTCGTGAGGCGGACAATCGCATACGGGCTCTCCGGGAGGCGTGCAACCGCAATCCGGTTCGTCGCCCGGACAGCCGCAATTCGGCTCGTCGGGGGGCGGGCAACCGCATCCCGGCTCATCACCCGGACAATCACAGGGCGGCGGACATTCGTGAGGCGGCGGAACGGGCAGTTCCGGTTCCGGTTCCAGTTCCGATTCCACTTTACCGAAGTTGTAATCCTTGACGGCGGTGCCTGAAAGAATGACGATGCCCTCGACGGCATCCAATTCGCCGTCGTACCGCCGATGTGCGTTATAGTCGCTGCCTTCATTGACGACCCAGCATTCGTACCCTTCGTGGGTGCCCTCCACAATCACCACCTTGTATTTTCCGGGTTTGAGTCCCGTAAAGGAGTAATAGCCTCTGTTATCGGTGGTTGCGGTGTAGGGGATGGGGTCGCCGCTCTCTCCTTCAAGCATCACGGGGACATATCCCTCCGCTTCGTCGCTCCATTCCCAAAGTTCAAGTATGACTCCTTCTATTCCAGACTCTCCGTTGTCAAACCATCCGTTGGGGTATTCATCGACATAGACGTAGCCATCGATCAAGCCTTCTTTGTATTTGATGAAGTTGTAGTCTTCTCCATGCTTGTCCGGTGTCATGGAAATTCTACCGATGGTATCCAAATCTTTTTCTTTTCCGCCGAGCGTTCCGATTTCGGTTGCCCAGCATTCGTATCCGTCGTGATCTTCGACTTGGATTTTGTATTTGTGGAATGCATCCACATTATCGAAGAAGTAGGCACCATTCACGTCCGTGTATTGCGGTTCGCCGAACTGCACCCATTCCCCGGATTCCGTGTCTTCGTTCCAGACCCATTGGTAGAGGGAGACTTTCACTCCTTCGATGCCTTCTCCATCGTCATATTTTCCGTTGCTGTCTTTGTCTTCATAGACGAAACCGGAGAGCGAGCCGGTTTTGAGGGCGGGTATTTCATCGCAGTTAACGACGGCATGTGCGGAGGTGGTGCCATTACATCCACCCGATTCTTCCCCATTCCCCTGACATTCACCGTGCGGGTCAACTCCTTTCAACTCGCCGTATCCCCCTGCGAAAGTGCCGTCGACGGAGTGTTCGTGATAGTCGGTCGATACGAAGGTTGCCGTAACGGTTGCACCGGCAAACATTTCTGCGGTAACGACTGGAAAACGCTTACCCGTCGTGACCGACTCATGAATAACCGAAACCGTGAACTTCAATTCTTTGCCGTCAAAATCGGAGGGAAGCGTGATGGTGAGTTTCTTGCCATCAGAAGAAAACTCCCAATGAATATCAATATCACAGGAAAAGGTCTCCGGTAAAAAAAATGACTCGATTGAGTCTTCGTAATAATCATTACCGGCACCTGCGAGATTAATCTCAATGACGGCTAGTCGGGTGTCGTTTTCTACGCCGCCGTTCCATGAAATGCTGAAAGTGTCGGGATTGAGCAGATTGTCATCCTGCGGCTGACCATTGTTGTGGCATGTCCAATCGTGAAAGACGACTCCCAGTTCAATATCATCCCAAACGGGCTCGACGAAGGGATTATTGGCGGAGAGCATCACTCGGGGTTCCATTTCCTCAATACGGCACACGCGGAAGTTGCGGTTCTTTTTACGATTCTTTACTGTATTACCGTTGCCGAAAATGCTTGCTAAAAGTCCCATGAAAAACCTCTTGTAATGCCCAATGGGGGTCTAGAATCTCGAAGCCGAACGCTCCATTACGGATACTATCGGCAAAATTCACCCATTACAGCAGAAAAAAACGGCAAAACCGAAAGAATCGGCAAAATTGACAAAGTTTCTACTGCCCGAAAATTCCCAATAAGCGTGACATCCGGCTCATACGGTTCCCATTTATGACGTGAGCGGGGGAAAAACATGTTCCCCTTTCTCCCATTGAAACGATGGAATCCGTATGGGTTCTTTGCGGATTTTTACAGTGCGGCTTGTTGCGGTGCGGATTGTTGCAGCGTGTTTACTCTTTTTGTTTTTCGGCACTCTCGTTTCGGCAGGGGAGGCCGTTTGGCAAGATATTGCCCGAAACCGTTCGGTCTCCGTCAGAGTCTACTTTCCCCGTTCGGCGGAGAAGGCACCCGTCATCCTCTTTTCACACGGTTTGGGTTCCTCTATCGAAAGTTGCGTCTATTTGGCCAACACCTGGACGGCACAAGGATTCGTCTGCGTTTTCGTACAGCATCCCGGCTGCGATGAAAATGTTTGGAAGGGTAAAATCCGCATTTTGAATGAACTCCGGGGTGCGTATGAAAAGAACTGGAATGCCCGAACAAGGGCGGAAGACCTCCGCTTTATTCTCGATTGCCTCGAATACCTCGTTGAAGCCTACCCGGAGTTTGCAGAGCGGATGGATTTGGACAGAATCGGAGTCGGCGGCATTGACCTCGGTGCGCTTGCCGCCCTGCTCTTGGCGGGGCAAGTCCCGCCGGATTACGGTGATTCGCTTCAAGACCCGCGTATCAAGGCGGTGCTGGCATTGAGTCCGCCCGTCCGGGCGGCGAATATCAGTTTTCGGGAAGTCTATGCGCCGATCAGAGTACCCTCCCTCTTCATTACCGGAACGAGGGACGACGGGATCATTGGTTCCACGAAGGCGGGGCATCGGCGGATTCCCTTCGATGCGATGGAGCATGGTCAGCGGTATTTAATCATTCTTGACGGCGGCGACCATCGAATGTATGGCGGCCGCATACTCTCCTTTTTGGGGGGCAGGAGTGATGAACGGCTTCAATCGGGCATCATCCGCTCATCGACCTATTTTTGGCTTGCAGTTTTACAGGAGAATCCCACAGCAATTCAAGTCTTGGAGACTCACGGCTGGGAATCACTCGTCGGCGTAAAGGCTTCGATTGAACGCAAAAGGGGGAACCCCGTAACCACCCCTTCACAGAGCCCGTCTTCACAGAGCCCGTAAGTGGAGCGTAGCGTAACTTGCGGGTGCAACCGAACACGCCCTCACTCGCAAGTTTCGGCGGAGTACCGCCTACACGTGCGGCTCTTTGTAAATAGGTGAATGTTATTTTGATACACTTCCTATACGTCACTGACTCTGTGAACTTTTTATCCGCTGGGGCTGTAACGTTACGATTGAAAAAAGACGCGTCTTGTGTTAAACTACCCGTTTGAGGGATGCTGATTACAGCGAGTTATGCCGAATTACCGTTACATTGCCCGGAATCAACTGGGAGCGAAAATTGAGGGACAAACCGATGCGGCAACCGAAGCGGAAGCCGTGGCATCCCTCACGTCGGCCGGACTCTTTCCCTTAGAAGTCAAACCGGTTTTGCAGCAGACGGCCACCGGAAAAGTCCGCCGCGTCGGCGGACAGCAACTCGCCGGCTTTTATTCACAACTGGCAGACCTGTTGAAAAGCGGTGTGCCCCTGTTGCGGTCGCTGAAAATCCTGCACGACCAAACATCGAATAACCACTTGAAATTCGTGTTGGACAACGTCTATCGACGGGTAGAGGCGGGTGAAACGCTGGCCGAAGCGATGAGCCGCTATCAGGTGGTCTTCGGCGAAATGGGCATCCAAATGGTTCGGGCGGGAGGGGAAGGAGGATTTCTGGAAGAATCACTCCATCACATTGCCATCTACACCGAAGCACAAGACGATCTCAAAGGAAAAATCATCGGCGCATTGGTCTATCCCGTATTGCTGCTCGTGCTCATGATTGTGATCGTTACCGCAATTATGCTTTTCATCGTTCCGAGTTTTGCTCCGCTCTTTGAGGAGATGCGGAAACGGGGTGATCTTCCCATTGCCACGGAGATTTTACTCCTCATTTCTGCCAACGTGCCCTACATTTTGACGGCGGCGGTGCCCATTGCTCTCGTCGGCGGCACTTGGTTCCGCTTTTGGTCGGGCACCGATAAGGGGAGCCGGGTCATCGACCGTTTCAAATTGCGGATTCCCATTGCGGGAAGGGTCTATGAAGGTTTTGCCATTGCCCGATTCTGCCGGATACTGGGAACACTGTTGAGAAATGGTGTTCCCATTATGAAGTCGTTGGAGATTTCCGGCGATGCGGCGGGAAACAAGATACTTTCCGACACAATCGGCAAAGCCACGGAGAATATCAGCGGCGGTTCGCGGCTTTCGGAACCCTTAGCCAAGTCGGGCTGTTTTCCGAGGGCAGTGGTCGAAATCATATCCGTCGCCGAAGAGGCGAACACATTGGACACGATTTTGGTGGATATTTCCGAATCACTCGAACGGCGGAACTGGCGGGCTCTGGATTTAGCCGTCCGGTTTATTGAGCCGATCATGTTGATTCTATTGGGATTGATGGTTCTCTCTATCGTTCTATCATTGCTGCTGCCGCTCTTCAATATGATGCGGTAAGGGGGCATGATGTGATAAGGGGGGATGCCGCGGCATCCTGTTTTTGGGACGAACCGCTGGGACAGGTAACAGTATCGCATGGTTTGCTGGAGACTTCGGTAGACATGGTCTCACCTCTACTTCCGTCATTCCCGCGCAGGCGGGAATCCAGTACACTGCGGCTTATTAAACGTTCTTGATTATTCGTTGCGCTCTGCGGTTAAAAAAGGGGATTTAACCGCAAGGAACGCAAAGGATGTGCAAAGGACGCAAAGAAGAAAAACGTGTTCACAGAGCCGCGTTCACAGAGCCCGTGGCGTAAGCCAGGGAATCGTTCGGTTGATTCCCTAACTGACGTTACGGGCTCTGTGAACGGGCAAGGCGAGCGTCATGAACCCAGCGGTTCCGCCAAAAAGTACAATATCTGAATGTAGGGGCCAAAAACGGTCAACACATAGCAGGCACCCACCAGCACGGCAACCGCGAATGTCAGGATGGCGGGCAGGAACATCTCACATTTCGTGAGTAACAATCCCGCACGGGTTCGGGACATCGCCGCGTAATGATCGACACCTTCGAGGAGCATCCGCTCGTCAGGAATGCCGAGTGACCACTCAATCAGCGGCGAAACGGCAGACTTCGGGTAAGTGTGCCCCTTACCGTCAACGATTCGAGACCGCAGGGCTTCGAGGTTGTCCTGCGGCCAATACCGTTCGTTGCAACTCTTGGCGGCAAGAAGAAGTGCTTGATCCAGCGGTACGGATGCCCGGATAAGCATCGCCAAAATTCGAGCGAAGGCGTTTTTCTGCAATTCGATTGCCGCCTGACCTATCCATGGAATCCATCGGAACAGTGATGAGCAGCCGATGGACTGTACAGTATCCGACCGGGCTGAACGGACTGTCCAAAATCCATAAAATGCCCAAACCAGTGCTGGTAACCCCAGTGCAAATCCCCAAATGGCGAAGGGATGCCCCAAAAGCCAACGAATCGCATCGGACAGAACGAGGTGTTTATTGTAGGACTCGTAAAAAGTGAGATATTGCGGTACAACAAAGACCACGAGGAACGCAAAAACGAACCACAGCGTCGTGAAGAGTACCAGCGGATAGAGCGTCGTGCGCAGGAGAAAGAGTCGGGCATCACGGAGGGAACGGATACAGTCGGTCAGCGAATCGAGAGCGGCGGAAAGATTGCCCGATTGGATGCCCGACTCCACCACGGCAGCAAAGACCGGCGGGAAGACCGGATCGCTCCGCACGGCATCAGCTAACGATTGTCCCGTGCCGAGCCGTGCGGCAAGTATCCGAAGGTGTTCGGCCATTTTGCCCTGTTCCGCTTGACTTTTGAGACGCAGTGATTCTTCCAGCGGCAGTCCGGTACGGACGAGTGCCGAAATTTCTTCGGCAAGCCCAATTAACCGGTCAAGATGATTGGGCGAAGCGGAAACAACTGCTCCGCCTGCCAATGCGCTGTCCGTGCTGATAGTGATCGTTGACATAGAGCAATTATAGCAGAAAAAGACGTTCACAGAATCGCGTGCACAGAGCCGCGTTCACAGGGCCCGTGGCGTATGACCTGCCCCAATTTTGCCGGACACTTATTTCCCCGGATAATTTCAGAAAGGAGATTTTTCTATGTCCAAACCGCCCGTTGCATCCCTGTTTCATCGCGGTCTGTTTGCCGTCTGATCCCAGTAGGGGGACAAATGCCGTAGCCGGGCAACGATTCGAGGAAATTGCTCAATCACCGTATCAATCTCCTGCTCCGTAGTATATCGGCTCAAACTGAACCGCACCGAGCCATGCTTCGCCGTGAAGGGAACATCCATTGCCGTCAGGACATGCGAGGGTTCTAGGGAACCAGAGGTGCAAGCCGAACCGCTTGACGCACAGACCCCTTGTTCACTTAACTGGTACAAAATCCCTTCCCCTTCAATGCAATGGACTGCCACGTTCAGCGTATTCGGCATCCGCTCTGCACCGGCACCATTCACTTCAACATTCGGAATGTTTTGCACGATTGCCGACTCCAATTTGTTGCGGAGCCGTTCAATCCGCCGGACATCTTCAGTATGAGCGGCCGCCGCAAGTTCGATTGCCTTTGCTGTTCCGACGATGTAGGGCACATTCTCCGTTCCGCCGCGTCTGCCCGATTCCTGATGTCCGCCGAACATAAATGTCCGGCAAGGCGTGCCGCGCCGGATAAACAAGTTGCCGATGCCCTTTGGTGCGTGAAACTTGTGTCCTGAAAAAGCGAGCATATCGACGTGCCGAAAGTTAGCATCCATTCTAATCGGCAATTTCGTGAGCGTTTGGGTGGCATCGCAAAAGAAGAGGATTTCCGGGTTTGTTTCCTTGACGATTCGAGCCAGCCGTTCTATCGGAAAGACCACGCCGGTTTCATTGTTGGCATGCATGACGGCAACGAGTAATGTATCGTTTCGCAGTTCCCGAACGAATTCGCCGAGATGGAGATTCCCCTGCCGATCGACCCCGACAAAGGAAACGTCGTATCCTTGCCGTTGCAGTTCTTTACTGACTTCGAGAACGGCAGGATGTTCAACGGCAGTCGTGATGATATGTTTTCTTCGGGGATTTGCCCTGACGGCACCGAAAAAGGCGGCGTTAATACTTTCGGTGGCGCAGGAGGTAAAGAGGAGTTCCGAGGGCTGCATTCCCAAATACTGGGCGATCTGCTGCCTTGCTGTATCGACGGCATGCCGCGCCGGTTTTGCCGCTTCGTACATGGAACTTGGATTGAAGTATTCCTGCTGCAAAAAGGGCATCATCGCTTCCCGAACTTCGGGAGCGGTCATCGTCGTGGCGTTGTTATCGAGATAAATTGTCATGGTTTGTCTGTCCCATTATCGGTGTTACTGCCCTGTTGTCAAGACGTTGGCGGCAGATTGGAGTAGACGTGCAGGTTTGATGAAAGCCGGGAGCGTAGCAACACGCAGTGACCGGATCAACCCGTAGAATCCGGTCGCTACTCTTCGTTACGCTCCCGGCTTTCATGGCAAAAGTGAATTTTGCACACTTACTGTCCAATGCCCCTACTGCGAAAAGAAAAACATCACGCCAAGAAAGGAGCCGAATAAGAATGAGTGCAAGAAGATGCCGATGCCGTCTGTTGTTTTGGAAAACTTGGTGTCGGTTTGTGTCGTATGCTCACTGGATGTTCGAGGCGGCACTGATTTTCGGAGAGTGTCGAGGGTCTGCAATGTATCGTCGGGCAAGAACTGGGCTGACTAGGAAAACGCTGCCTGCGACGAAGACCAACATAGGTAATCAACAGGGTAGTTCCCTAACTTACGTTACGGGCTCTGTACGTTACGGGCTCTGTGCGTTACGGGCGGTTCACTTCATCTCAAACAACGTCATCAACCGCTCCGTCCGTTCGGCACCGCCCAGGTCGGGATACAAAATGCGGAGCATTTCAAACGATTGCCGCGCCTCGTCCCGGCGGTTTAACTTAACGAGAACGGTAAAAATCCCCTCCCGCGCTGCCCACCACCGTTCGCTGTTCCTTTCTGCCAGGGATTCCAAATCTCCCCAAAATTTTAATGCGTGACTCAAACTCACCGCATCCGACTGCCGGGTAAGGATTTCAGCAAAGAGTTGCAACGAGGCTGGTTCATGCGGCTGTCGGGGATTCCTTTGGTTCAGTAACGCCGTCAAAATATCGACCGCCTCCTGTGTGTTCCCCTCGGCATCAAGTTGCCGCGCACGGAGACGCTGAATCTCCGGCGGAAGCGTCGCTAACTGTTCCAACTCCAATAACGCCAATATCGCCGCCGCTTCGGCAAGACGACCCTGCCGTTCCAAAAATATCACCGACAAACGCCGGGCCGACGGCAACTGCGGAGAATCGCTCCAAAGTTCGGCATGTTCTGCGAGCAATATCAAGTAATCATCCAACGCTTCCGGCTGCGATGCGGCTATCTGCCCTCGCAGGTTTAGTGCCAGAGAATGAAACTCCAATGCTCGCGGATGGTTCGGCTCCTGAACAACCAATTTTTGCATCAACACAACCACTCGCTTCATGTAATCAATTCTCGGCGCATCGGGCGGCAACTGTTCCAACACTTTGTGCCAAGAGTGGGCGGCAAGGTAGTGGTATCGGAACATATTCTCGGCTTGCCGATTCGCATCCGCCCTCGCTGCCGCCTGTTCGTAGAAGTTGGCTGCCTCTGCAAACCGTTCTTCCTGATAACAAACATTACCTCGGGCTGCCAACATTTCCGCAGAGTTCAACTCCGTGCTCTCGGAAGCAAGCATCAGCAGTGCAGCACGCTTTCCCCAGTAGGCACCAAAGTCCCTGCCAATGGCTTGTTCTAATTGCATGGCTCTGGCAGGATCATTCACGAGGAAAAGTTCCAGCCGAGCAAGATCGAAGTCGAGATGGAGATGTGCATTTTCCCGATCCGTTGCATAGTGCTGGCGTGTTTCGGCAATGTTTCCCTGTGCGATCTGATAGCGGATCCATTCGGCTTCGAGACGCAGTTGACACGATGGAGTGAGCGCAAGGGTGCGGAGTTGGTTCAAAATTTCCGCACACTGGCCAAGTTCTCCGGCAAGCCGATGACATGCCGCCTTTTCGATTTTACACTGCACGATAATCGGTTCGACACTGTCCTTCGCTGCCAAACCGGACAGGGTTTCGGCGGCTTGCCGAAGTTCAAAGTTACGGTCATCGGCGGATTGAAACGTCTGCGCCAACAATTTTTGCGTGATCCCTCGCTGCATCGTGATGGAAAACTCTAAGGCCAGCATCTGTTGCAACAAAGCGTCATCCGCATTGAAGCCCAGACGTTGCCGTAAGGATTGGAGTTCTTGCTGGCATTGTTTCAACCGTTCCAGAGCGTCTTCCAGCGTGCTCCGTGCTTGCAGATATGCCGCCTGACGTGTGCTTACTGAGGCAATATCGGCTTCGAGTCTCTGATAATCGCCAAGAGAACGGTAGGCCATAGCAATTTGCAAACGGAGGATGAGTTCGGCAAGAACAATATCAGTATTGAGCCGGTTCTCCGCTGCATTGAGTCTGTTTCTTTCAAGTGCTTCGAGCCGACGGAGAATACGTTGCCGTTGTGCCGGTTCGAGAAGTAGCAAGTGTAGGGAATAAGAATAGGTAAGTTCCGCTGCGAGTAGGATTTTATCAGTTTCGGCCACATCGGACTGTTCAAACTTTTCGTTGCAAAAGGCTTCGGCGGCATCGAAGTGTCCCCTCTCCGCTAGCGAGCGGACGTGCCGACGGTCGGCTTCGGTTGCGAGGAGCGTGCCGTAAAGTAGGGGGAATAGACAGAATAGACAAATGAGGAGCCGCTTCATTTTCTATAATATAACTGAATTTTTGGAAAGTTGCATCGGACACAGACAGTACACTGCCAACGGCACTAAATTGTCCATTGCGTCCCTTGCACAACCCTTTGCGTACTTTGCGGTTAAAAAAGAACTAACCGCAAAGACCACAATGGACACAAAGAAAAAAGCCCAATTTTTGACGGCATAGTCCAGCGGCAGGCAATCATTGTTCATCTTGCGTCTTACCAGCCCGTTTGAGTTCCAACATCGCATCCAACAGTTGCACTTCCGCCTCACTCACGACGGACTGGGGTAATGATGCGATGTCTTGCATCATAGCAACAGCCCGAAGTTTGTCGGTTAAGGCTTCGACTTTCTCTTTCAGGGCGGCCATCAATTTGTCCTGCTCTCCCGTGTGCCGGTACAGTTCTGCGAGTGCGGCGGCAAGGTTGGCGTGTGTTTCTGCCATGCGGATTGCCGTACCGCTGGGCGACTGTGCATTGAATGCAGCGGTAGCGGCATCGACAAGTCTCCGGTGAGCAGCCACCTTCAACTCCAACAATTCCCGTTCGCTGGTCTCTTCGATTTTCAGATCGAGGAGTGCAGTGCTGGTTGGAGCGAAAAATCTCAAAGTCCCCTGCTGGGCGGTAAGATGAAGACAAAAGAGCCCTCCGAAGAGAAGCAGAACACACAGGGCAAAGGATGTTGTTTTTTTCATAAGAAATGGAACCCGATTCTTGTCTATCTCCCCCTCAATATACCATAAACGGTATGGGCTGATCAGTCTGCCGATGTGCCAGTTTTCCCTTTGGACTGTCCCAAGGCACTAGTATATGCCGCCAGTCTAAACATACAAAATCGACCCGATGCGCACAAGGGTAGCACCCTCTTCGATGGCAATTTCAAAGTCATCGCTCATTCCCATCGACAGTTCCGAAAGTGAGACATTCGGCGGCAGTCCTCGGTTTCGTGCCGACTCCGCCGTTTTTCGTAACAGTTCAAACTCCCTGCGAATTTGTGCCGCATCCGATTCCAAGCCTGCCATTCCCATCAATCCTTCTACCATGATATTTTTGAACGCTCCCATTTGCTCTAAAACTTTTGGTACTTCTTCCGGCAGGACTCCATGTTTACTGACATCTTGCGAAATCGCAACTTCCAGCAAACACCGGACGGGGGGCAACTGTTCTTCCTCGGCAATTCGGTCTATCGCTTCCGCAAGGCGAGGGGAGTCGAGAGAATGAATCAATGCGGTAACGGGAAGGATTTTCCGCACCTTATTGCGTTGGAGCGAACCGATGAGATGCCACTGGACAGGAGTATTCACATAGTATTCGGCTTTTTCAAGTAAGTGTTGCGGTCTTGCTTCGCCGAGATCGGTGCAACCGGCGGCGAGGAGTGCCTCGACCGTCCCGTCTCCGAGAGCGGCATACTTGCTCACGGCAATCAGTTGGACATCATTGCTGGTACGTCCGCTTTTGATTGCCGAGAGTTCCATTCGCCGGCGAACGCCGCCAACATTTTCGGCAATACGATGCTGTTGTGTATTCTTGTCCATGTGGGGGATTGTAGCGGGGAATTCGTTTGGGGGCATCTATGGATGGTGGTTGGAGATCGCCCTAATTTTTACCTTATTTTTGATAAAATGGGGAGTCCGCGAACAAGTTTCCGTCTTGGAGCGGACAGACAGCAACCCAAAGGACCGCTCTTTTTTAACCGCAAAGGGCGCAAAGCCCTGTTAATCATTAAAGGCGCAAAGGACGTAAAGAGTCGATTCGTTGCGTTTTC
>Ga0099364_10007123_pt1 | contig 16068 bp, 12 predicted proteins | sample TergutTh196P3_FD_73070 | JGI IMG/M metagenome (GOLD analysis project Ga0099364, IMG submission 73070) | Microcerotermes parvus P3 segment gut microbial communities from Pointe-Noire, Republic of the Congo - Th196 P3 | ecosystem: Host-associated > Arthropoda: Insects > Digestive system > Gut ...
AGAAGAAGGATCGCAGAGGCTGGAGATACCGTGGCTTATGAATGACACCGAGCTGCCGGAGGAATAAGTAAACTAACGTTTCTTGTAACTGCTCTTGAACCGGTGAGGATGGCTATTTCTGCTCACGCAAAGCGCAACCAAGGACGGTGGAGCGTTCGCGAGTTGGCGCATGGAAGCGCCACCGAGCGATTGCGTGAGAAGAAATTGCCGTCCGAGCGCAAGGTTGGGGAGTAGTTACCGTTTCTTTTCAGCAAAGCGTATCATAGTGCGCATGGTGTTATCGGTCTTACAGGTTAGCAGCGTGATATCCCATCCATCAGATGCAAGCACATGCTCCCCATCAGTTCCGCGGATATCCGAGATTTCAATCGCGCTGTAATACAGTGTATCCCCCGTACCTGTGGTGAACGCGACATTGTCTCCCAGCTTCAGAGACTCCAGCCCTCCAAAGTGGCTTTTTATATTGTGTCCTGCAACGACAAGTCGATATGGCTTGTCGTCTACTGTCCCCGACAGCCTGCAAACGGATATTTTAAGCAGCGCATCTGAGGATTCGCCAATAACCGGAAGTCTCACGCCAAGCTTAGGAATGCTGATTATGCCAACAGTTGGGTATGCAAGCTGTTCGATTTGAGTGTTTGCAAGCTCTGTAATGACCTCGCTTTCGGTTGGCTCGTCGCCTTGTGGTGAATCGCTAAACTCAAGCTGTTCGGTTTCGTCGGGTATTTGCACCGCAGCAAAAGATTCCCCGCCCGGGGATGTATTGCCCCTGGCGCCATACGCTGTTGGAGGAGAGACTGCTTCGCCGGCGACTTCAGTAATATCCGGCAAGCGCCAGTCAACTTCCGCCATCATGCTCTCAAGCAGTTCCTGAGCGCGGTGGCCGGCCATATAGTCGTAGATCCGGGTGTACGCGAAAAAACCGCACGCTGCGAGAAGCAGCGCAGATCCTGAAATAATTAGTATGATGGATGCCTTTTTACGCATATTCTATGACCAATCCTTATTTGAGAAACTCTTCGAAATCTATCATCGTTTCGTTTCTGCCCTCTGCATGGAAGTCGCGGCCGTATAGAATCGATGCCCATCTGATTAGAGTATCCAGCACTTCGGTATGCACGCCCGCAGCCTTTCCGGCGCAACTTGTCGGGACGCAACCTGTAAGGACGTCTTCAAAAATGTATCTCGTGTCGATATCTGTCGGCGCGAGAACTGTTTTGTACGCATCCGTATCCTGTATTTGCTCGTAAAGCGAATCTCCGCGCGAACCATAGCACTCCGCAAGCCACTGGCTCGCGGTTGGGACGGCTACGCCATAGGCGTTTGCTACCATAACACGTTCGACGTCCATCTTTTCGAGCAGTCCTGCAACCAACGGGGAGATGCCATCCATATAGAATCTGAAATTCTCTTTTGCTTCCACCCTCGTGAGATTCATCAATATCGGCATTGGGTGGAATATCATTCCTATATTCGAAAAACCTGTGTAAAGAGTGTTCTCCGCCAGACTGGCCATGCTGAATATCTCGCGAACAACCTCAATCAGGTGCTCTGCGTATTTCTTATTATGTGCCGCCAGCTGAAGGCTGTCTTTTATCTTATGTATTTGCGGTTTGCCCACCTCCGGGCATCGGCAGGTAAACGCAAATGTATCGGTTTCTCCGAGCATGATATCGGCTTTGCAGCCTCGCTCAGTCAAAACCTTTGAAAACGCCAGCGTACCGAAAGTCCTCCCCGGGTTTAATACCACGACTTGCCCGTCAACAAGATAAGGCGCCATCGCCCTTGCCACTATCGGGTGGTATTGTGCGGGAGTCGTCACCATAACAAGGTAAGCATTCCGGACGACCTCGTTCATGTCTGAACTTATCAGGTCAACGTCAGCCTCCGCTTCGACCTCGCCGCTTATAATGAAGCGATTGCTTTTAAACATCTCCACCCGCTCCGTATCTCTTGCGTAAAGCGCGACATTGTATCCAAGATAAGAAAAGTACGCAGCCATCGACTGCCCGCCATTGCCGGTGCTAATAACAGCTATTTTCTTGCTCTTTTTATTCATATTCAAACAATTCCCTCCGTCACCATGTAGCCTACTGGCCGCTAGCCGCCAGACGTCGGGCGCTTTGCGGCACAAGCTGCGCCAACCTTGCACGCTCATCGGCGGCGCACCCTTTTCCGGCATCCCACGCGAGGCATTTGCCGTCTTTTATTCGTGTCTGCAAAGACCCTTGGAACTCACCGCTCTTTACTATATGCGGCGCGTCGATTATACCTCGCTTGATGCAATCCGAAAGCACAGACGCATCGCCAAGCGGGTCATCGCTCATGCCGGAGTATTCATCCCTGATGAAATCAAGAAGGTAGCCGGCTTCTCTGAGAAGCTCAGCCCGCCTCTCTTTTACGCGAGGATCTGATATTGCATCCGCATTGCCGTGAAGGGTGGAACGAACTACGCCCCGGACGATCTTGCAGCTTTCAATAACGACGTCAGGCGTTGCGGCGTGCGTCGCTTCGCTATAGCCGACGACGTGTATGATATGCGGCTTTACATTCATCTGGAGCGCTGTGGTTGCCGCAAGCTGACCTTTTGCCACTGCGTTGTCGCCGCTTAAAAACGGCAGACCGGCACGTGTTTGCCTGTAAATGCGGAAATCATTGTCCATTAGCGATTCCGTTAGTTCTATCTGTGCCAAGACTTTGGCAAGATCCATCGAAAAGCTGAGAGAATTAGGGATGTTGAACATATACTGCGAGATATAGTCGCGGACTCCGAACTTTTTCGCGTTGTACGCGCTGATATAAGACATCGCCACGGAAATGGTATCGTGCGCATCTCGCAGCCCCCAGTGGTGCGGTTCGTTGAGTTCTACAGGAATCCCGAGTCTTCCGTGGAGCGCGATTAGCTCCTGCGCTTCCGCTATTGACTTGTGCAGCGGCCTGTCCCCCCTGCCATCGAGTTCATTATACCAACACAAAGGAACGGCGCACCATGCGTTTGCAATCGTATTATTAAGCACTTCAGCCAGACGCAATACATCCGCCGTACCGCTGTAGCAGCGCATAAGCGGGTGGTTGCCTTGCAGCGCAGCCTCACGGAGCCTCAAAAATCCGTTGGCATCATGAACCGGGACGCCTCCCGCGCCGTCAAGCTCAGGCTTGCGGGATTCGGGGCGGAAAAAGTACTGCTGTGTATTCTGGTCTATGCCCAGCGAAATAACATCCAGCACACGCGATTGCGCAATCTCTGCGATCCCTTCTAAAGTTTCGTCGTATGACGGCAAGCCGAAGTGATGCCGCAGCAACGGATATGGGCTTTTTTGCGCCAGGCGGCCCGTCAAATCGGCAGCAAAAATATCTGCGCCGCCCTTGTCGGGCAGTTTCCCCGTTCTGAGAAAAGTAATGCTGTCGTCAATGTCGTCGGTCCCATCAAACACAACGTCAAAAAAGCCGAGTTCGCGCACATTTTCCGCCACCGGAGCGGTTCCGCCGAATATCCATATAGGCTTATGAGTCAACCTCGCGCTTTTTTCTATCAGTTCGCGCACGATCATCACTCCGTTAGCAGGCGTGAGACGGTATCCCAAAGTTATCATCACAGGCTTGTGCTTTTCCACGCTGTCGAGTACTGTATCTACGCTGACAGCCGGACCCAGAAACAGCGTTTCATAACCTTCATCCTCCGCGAGAGTAAGAAAATGCGCCGCGCCCGCGACATGCACACAGTTCCCGAGCGATGCGCCTATAACCATTCCCTTGTTCATAAGTTGCAGCCCCCTTCACAGCATTTTATGTATTAATTATACCATACAAAAGGCAAAAAACGAATGGCGGTTATAAACAATTTACGCATTATTTACGTTTCATCTTACAGGTCAGCCTCAACTGGAAAATACACATCTTTTCCATGCACCGCACCAATGGTTTCGATCCCCTGTGACTTATAACCGTTTGGTGTTACTACTATTCACAGGTCGTCAGGGTTTCCTTACATCTAGCCTTAAATGCGGCGTGTTGTGCGTCTAAGTGAGGGAATTCCGGCTACTGTCACGGAACTGACCGAACGCGGACGCATAATACGCCGCATTTAAGGCGGCTGCGAATAGCAACCGCTTGGTCAGTTGCACTTGAGCAGAATTTTTGGATAGATAGATTTGTGAAACATATCTATCGCTTCCATGCCGTCGGACAGGTCATAAACCTTGCCGATGATTTTATCAGTCTGCAGACGGGGCATCAAATCAACAGCCCGGTGTACGATGCCCGGGTTTGTAAACACCGTTTGGATGCGGCCCTCTTTCATATATAGCTCGTGCAGATTCAAAGGCATCTCATAATCAGGCGGAAAGACTGCAAAATAAGTTACCGTTCCGCATTTTGCCAAGAGTTCCAAACAAGGCTGCGCAGCTACGGGCACTCCCGAAACCTCAAACACATGGTCGTACCCTCTGCCCCCGGTTATCTCTTTGCCGCGAGCGATCAAATCCTCATTGACAGGATCTATCGCGTATTGCGCCCCCATCGCCAGAGCATTCTCCCGCTTTTGAACGACCGGGTCGGAAACAGTTATTCTCGCAGCCCCGGAATGCACGACCATATCAAGCAGGATAGACCCAATTCCGCCAACGCCGGATACCAATACCGTCTGGCCGTGGCGTATCGGGGACAAATCCATAGCGCGGATAACGCAGACTGATGGCTCAACCAATGCATATACCCGCAGATCGGCATCGTCCGGTATCTTATACACCCCGCTTGACGGTACAACCGCATACTCGCAAAATGTGTTGAATCTGCCTGCATTTGCGCAGTACTGAGGGATGCCATTCTTGCAATTTTCACATTCGCCACAGGGCGCGCCCGGGTACATTACGACCTTATCGCCTACTTTGAGCCCGCTCTTATCTGTGCCGGGGCCCATCTCAATGATTACTCCTGAACCTTCATGCCCCAGACCTTGGCCACCTTCCCTCATCACAGCATTCATTGCGCCCATTGAAACCATATGCAAGTCAGTGGCGCAAAGGGCGGCATAGGCATTTTGTATCTTTACAGTGCCGGGCCTTACTTCCGGGACAGGTACGTTGCTTAGCAACTCAATCTTATTCGAGCCTGTCCACCATATCGCTTTCATATCCGCCATTATCATCGCTCCTCTCCAAATTGTAAAAAACAAGTGTAGTGTAACACAGAACGAAAAAAACTGTCAACTCGCTAAACGCGCTTCACAAGCGCGCGTTATTCTGCTATAATGCTTAATGAAATGCAAACAGAGGGTTTTTGTAATGGATAAATACAATCGGAACAACGCTCCTGACGACGACGAGACGGGCGAAGTGATCTCATGGGTTATCATATTTATACTGATGGTCGCGTTTTGGCCTGTCGGCTTGCTTCTGCTGCTCAGAAAGCTAAACGTGTTTGCAAAACCAAAAAGGAACGCAGCCGGACGATATGACGGAAAAGCGAAAAACACATCAAATAACGACGGGTCACGATACATGGGGACCGCACGCGAGGCCGAAGACGCCGCCCGCGAGGCCGAAAGCGCGGCACGCGAAGCAGCGCGCGAGGCCGAGTCTGTAGCGCGTGAAGTCGCATCGGATCTTATGCAAGCCGCGCGTGAAGTCGGCAACGCTGCTCGACAGGCTGTGTCGGAAATACATTCGGATTTAACCCGCGATTTCTCGCAAAAAGATACTTCACAAACCGAAACCACGAAATCCGCCGCTTCAAAAAACATGGCAAAGCAATCCACGACCTACGGGAACTCAATCCCGCTGTCCAGAAAAGAGAAGGCCAGGATAAAAAAAGCTCGCACAGCGCTTGAAAAAAAATCCGGCAAGTTTATCTCTGTAGTATTCCTGCTTATTTCGATAGCGCTGTTTATTCTGGGTGCGAATACGATCGTGGGAGCGGCGCGGGACATATGGATCAATGGCCTGAACAAATGGCCTGAGTTATACCTTGGCGCGTTTTTATTAGTCGGAGGGCTTATATCGTTTTTTTCCCGCAACACCAGCGCGCGGCGCCTTGCAAGATACAAAAGGTATTATGTATTCGTTTCCGAAAGGGATGTCGTGCCAATACCGGACATAGCGCGCACGGCAGGGCTGTCACCGAGGGTCGTAAAGCGCGACCTTCAGGCCATGATAAACGAAGGCTTCTTGAGCAGGGATGCATATATAGACGTAGAGCTTAACAGCCTTGTACTTTGCACTGAGACGGCGGATGAAATGCGCAGGGCATCAAAAGACGCCGATGATGGCCCCCCAGAGGCAGCCGATGAAAAGTCAGAGAACCTGTACATGACGATTATCCTCGAACTGCGGGAGATTAATTGCAGCATTGCCGACATATCTATTTCTGAGAAAATCGACCGTATTGAAAGCGTGACGGCCAAGATATTTCGCATCGTTGAGGAAAACCCGGAAAAGCTGCCGGAGATACGCAGGTTCATGAATTACTACCTTCCCACGACGCTAAAGCTCCTCAGATCATATGCAACGCTTGAAAAACAAGGAGTCAAAGGCGAGAATATTACAACGACGAAAGAAAACATCGAACGCATTCTCGATACGCTCGCGACAGGTTTTGAGCAGCAGCTTGACCAGCTCTTTAGATCAGATGCGCTCGATATTGCCGCTGATATAAATGTTCTTGAAAACCTGATGCAGCAAGACGGGTTGACAAAAGAGCAAACTGCAAATTAAAATGTACAAAGGCAAAAAGCACTAATGGGTGATAAACCGGAGTCCGGCGGACGTTACGAAAAAAACATGAAGATTGATATATTTGGCGTAGAGTTTAATGATGTAGCGGCCGAGCGGGCTGTTGCGCAAGCGTGCGAGCTAATTGACAGCGGCAGCAAAGCTTACATTGTGACCCCCAACCCGGAAATCATCTGGATGGCGCGGCGTGACAGCGCATTGCTCAGAGCGGTCAACGGAGCGGAGCTGGTTCTTTCCGATGGAATAGGAGTAATAATGGGTGCGCGCATACTCGGAACACCGCTGCGCGGCGGCAGAGTTCCGGGTATCGACTTTGCAACGGCGCTGTTTGAGAAAATGGCACAGACCGGAGGAAGCGTTTTTTTGATGGGTGCAAAACCGGGAGTTGCGGAGCTTGCCGCCAATAAGCTTATGGAAAAATACCCGGGGCTTGATATCGCCGGCGTCGCAGACGGGTACTTCACCGAAGATGAGCCGGTAATCGAAAAGATTAACTCAACGCATCCAGACCTCTTGCTCGTTTGCCTGGGTTCGCCAAAGCAGGAACTCTGGATGGCTGAGAATCTCGGACGGCTTAGCGTCAAACTGTGCGCAGGGCTGGGCGGTTCACTTGACGTTTTTGCGGGCAACGTCAAACGCGCCCCGGCATTATTCAGGAAACTTGGCATGGAGTGGCTGTACAGGCTTTTCCGTGAGCCGCGCCGCATAACGAGAATGGCAAAGCTGCCGCTTTTTATTCTTGCACTAGTTTGGAAAAGGCTGCGGCGGAAGCCGGTGGGTTGAGACTGGTTATTATGGAACATGAGTTGAAAGCGCTGCTGCGCAGACAAGTATATAAGGAAATATCTAACCTGCCGGATGATTATCTCGACGATTCCGATATGGAGCTTTTTATCCGGTTTGCATCGCTTGATGAGTTTGCGGCAGCCCGGAACATTATGACTTATTATAGCGTCAAAAGAGAACCGGCAACGCAAAGTATTGCAAAAGCCGCGCTGTCAATGGGAAAGACGGTCGCGTTCCCCTACTGCTATCGCGGCGGGATAATGCAGGCGCGTGTCGTAAGCAGCCTTGACGAGCTTCGCCCCGCGATGTTTGGCATACCGGCGCCGCCTGACACAGCCCCTATAATCACGCCGGAGGAACTGGATCTTATCATAGTGCCTGCGCTGACTTATGACAGCCATGGTTATCGCCTTGGTTACGGCGGAGGGTATTACGACAGGTATTTAGACGGCGTCACCGCTTTCACGGCGGGGTTGGCGCGCGGGCGTTTAATTAAAGATGAACTGCCGAAAGAACCGTTTGACGTAGCAGTGAAGTGCGTCATTACAGAGGAGAGAGTTTTTTGCCCTACACTTCCGAGGAAATAAAAAAGCAGCTTGATGATGCAATAAAAAAAATCCGGTCTTCCGAGACAAAGGCTGACTCTGTAAAAACAGCGCCGGACAGTATTGCCGCGACCGGGGAACCTAAGACTGTTCAACCTGAGACTGTTCATGCTGAACCTGTCACCGAAGCCAATGTAAATGAACATGCAAATGCGGGTGCAATAGGCATTTCGGCGCAGCAAAAACCGGAAAAAACAAAAACCGGCGTCTCATCTATGTCGCAAGATACAGTAGTACTCCGTAGGAGAACGCCTACAACTCCAAGAAAGACTAATCAAGCAAGAAAGAGAGCCATTGCTCAGCCCGGAGTTTCCGCAGAAAATGAAAAGATTCGATCTTTCGAGATTTCAGCGGATGGCGTTTTGGCGGAAAAACCCGATTCCGAAAATGACAATCAGTCTGAACTCGACATAGGGCCAGCTGACTTCCAAATCAAATTCGATTTTGAAACCGCATATAAAGACATACCCGAAGATAACCCGCTTCGTGTTCGCCGCGAAAAGCGGACAGGATGCGTCGGCGGGATACTATACTCTGCTTTTGTAATATGCCTCAGCCTTGTACTGGCTTCTTTGGCGTGGTTGGCAGCCACTGACGTTCTGGGTTTCGCCACAGCCGATGAACAGGTTAGCGTGAATGTGCAAAGAGGCTTTACTCTTGATGATATTATTGACACACTATACGAAGCAGGGCTTATTAAATATAAATCCCTGTTTAGGATGTACGCAGGTTACTCAAATGCTGAGGAAAAAATTTCATCCGGTACATATGTACTAAACAAGAACTTTGATTACCGTGCTCTTGTCTACGGCATGACGACTCGTGGTGGAGTGCTTGTCGAGACTACTGTCACTATACCTGAAGGGTTCACGCTTGCTGAGATATTCACGCGGCTTGAAGATAACGGCGTTTGCTTTGCGGCCGAGTTGTGGGAGGCTGCAACGAATCACAACTTTGAATTCAGCTTCCTTGAAAGATCGACATTGGGAGACAGGCACAGGCTCGAAGGATACCTATTCCCGGAGACATATAATTTCTATCTCGACTCATCGCCGATTCAGGTGATAGACAGATTCCTTACGGAGTTTGACAGGAGATTCACCGAGACGTATACTGAGCGGGCGGAGGATTTAGGCTACTCGATACGGGATATTACAATCATCGCGTCTATGATAGAACGAGAAGCCGGCTCCGACGAGGAGCGCCCGCGAATAGCTGCGGTAATATACAACCGTTTAAACGATAGCGTTAATTTTCCGCTGCTGCAGATAGATGCGACTATTGGCTACGCGATAGCCGGGACGGGGCGCACGTGGTCGCTCGATGTTGACAGCCCGTATAACACTTATTTACACCCTGGTCTGCCGCCTGGGCCGATAGCAAACCCGGGTATTGAATCAATCAGGGCGGCGCTGTACCCTGCTTCGACAGATGAATACTACTATGCGCTTAACAGGCAAGGCACGCACGAATTTTTCAGGACACTGGCACAGCATGAAGCATTTGTCGCGAGCCCTGAATTCGGTGGAAGGTGATTATACTCTTTTCCACGCGGAGGGTATAATCAGCATAAGCATGGGGTATATCTCAAGACGGCCGATCAACATGGTCATTGACAAGACAAGCTTCGACATTACTGAAAAGCCCGCATAGTTCGCCGTGGGACCCACGAGGCCAATGCCCGGACCGGCATTCGACAGCATCCCCAGCACCCCGGAGAATGTAGCCTCTGCGCCCATATTGTCCAAAGATACGAGCAGCGTAGCTGCTATGAGCGTAAATACATATAGCGCAAAATAATGCAGAACACCGGCCAGGGCCTTGTCCTGCACCGGTTCTCCGTTCATTTGGACGATGCTGACCGAACGCGGATGGATGATTCTTTTCACTTCACGGACCGCCGATTTGCACAGCGTAACGAACCTGACCACTTTGATCCCGCTGGACGTACTGCCGGCACATCCGCCGATAAACATCAGGCACATCAGAACCGCTCTTGATAAATCGGGCCAAAGATTATAATCGACCGTAAAGAAAGCTGTCGACGACCCGAGCGATGCCGTATGGAAAAACGAATGCCTCACCGTTTCCTCAATGCTTCCGTAAACACCATGCCGCACAAGGTCAGCCGTGATGAGCACGGTGGCAATGGCAATGATTGACAAAAACGCCCTTATCTCCGTATTCTTGCCGATTCGCGAGAATCTCCTGGCTACAACTGCGTAGTACAATCCGAAATTTATGCTGAACAGAAGCATAAACGCTCCAATGGTGTATTCAATATACCCGCTGTCAAACGCCCCGACGCTCATATCGCGGCTTGAAAACCCGCCTGTGCCGGCTGTTGCAAACGCATGCGTCAAAGCGTCATACAGGCTCATTTTTCCGATTAGCAGCATCAACGTCTGAAGCAGGGTCAGAGCAAGGTATATTGAGTATAGTATTGTCGCTGACCGCCTGATGCGCGGGACGATACGCTCGGAGGAAGGGCCTGTCGACTCTGCCCGCATGAGATTATAAACACCGCGCTCCCCTGCAGGCAGAATCGCAAGCGTCAGCATCAGCACGCCCATTCCTCCAAGCCACTGCGAAAAGGCACGCCAGAAAATGATGCTCTCCGGCAGGGCTTCCACTGACGGCAGTATTGTCGCGCCGGTGGTCGTAAAGCCCGCTATCATTTCAAATAGTGCATCGATGTAATTCGGTATTGCACCGGAAATATAAGGAGGGAGCGCACCGGCTAGCGAAATCGCTATCCAGCATAATGCGACTGTGATAAAACCTTCTCTTGGCTGCATGATTTTCTTGTGTTTTTTTAACAGCAGTACCATTGCTATGCCGGATACGAGCAGAACACACATCGATAATATGAACGATAAGTGCGCACCGTCGCCATAAAGGAATGATACAAGCAGCGAAGGCATCATTGCTACCCCTGCCAGTACTAATATTCGTCCGAGAATAAGCAGAATAAACCGATAATTCATCATGTTTCCCCAAAAAGAGAAATTTGCATAGTTTGTCAATGCCCTTCAAAAATGTCGTTCAGCTCATCAAAACCAACATGCGTCGTCACAACGACTACGCTGTCCCCCTCAATAAAAACGTCCTCGCCTTCCGGGATGATGCTCTTGGCGCCGCGCGATATGACTGCAATAACAATTCCGCGTTTTATAGGCAAATCTTTGATTTTTTTTCCAAGATGCCACATATCACCGCCCACGGAGAATTCCAGCGCCTCTACTCTGCCGTCCAGCAGGCGGCGCAAAGAAATGACGGCGCCTCCGCGAGAACCGCTGAGCCCCCGGACGAAGTGCAGTATATGGCTCGTTGTTATCTCATTTGGAGAAATCACGCTATCAACGCCAAGACTGTTGACGAGCGGCACATAATTCAAGCGGTCAGCTTTCGCTATTACCTTGCGGATGCCGCAGCGGTTTGCGTATAATGAGATCATTAGGTTCTCCTCGTCGCTGCCCGTCAAAGCGGTAAAGGCGTCCATCCCACGGATGTTTTCTGACTCCAGGAGTTCCTGCTCTGTGCCATCGCCGCAGATTACCGTTGCCTGCGGGATATCCTCAGCGAGCGCTCCGCACCTTTTTTCATCAATCTCTATCACAACCGGTTTTATCCCGATTTTTGCCGCCAAAAGCGCGAGATAGTAGGACGTCCTCCCGCCTCCCAGTATCATGACGTTATCCGCCATGCCTGTTGCGCGGCCTATATGGCGGAAGAATTTTGTGATATCCGTGTATTTACCTGCAATATAAACAAGATCGCCGTCATGAATTACTGAGTTTCCCCGTGGTATATACACATCGCCGTCTCGTTCTATTACACAAACCAGGAACTGTGATTTCAGCTTTTTTCTAAGTTCAAAAAGAGTCAGGCCTGTAATCGCGTCGCTTGGTACAACGCGCAGCCCGACAATTTCGACTCGGCCCCGGTTGAACGTGTCTATTTCGACCGCCGCAGGAAAACGGAGCAATCGCAATATCTCGCCGGCTGTGCTCCGCTCCGGGTTTATCACAAAATCGATATTGAGCTGGCTCTTGAACAGTTCGGCATCGCGGGCATATTCGGGATCGCGTATCCGTGCAACCGTGTGTTTTGCGCCGAGCTTTTTCGATGTTATGCAGCAGAGCATATTGATTTCATCACTATCGGTCACGGCTATGACTATATCGGCATGATTCGCGCCTACCTGCCGTTGCGTGCTCAGCGAAGCGCCGCGGCCTTTAACGCACATGACGTCAAGACGGTCTGCAGCGTCCTGGAGCGCGTTCTCGTCGCTGTCTACAATCGTCACATCGTGGTTTTCCGCCGACAGGCTCCCGGCCAGCGTATATCCGACCTTCCCGCCGCCAATAATAAGTATCCGCATTAAATATCAGATCCTTTTTTGTTACCTATATCGAGTATATTCCTTAGCGGCTTTGTTTGTCAACCTTGACAAACAAATGACCAGTGGATATAATCCGGGTGGGTGATATTTATGAGCGCAAAAGAGCCAATGATAAGCAAAATACGGCAGTTCGGCCTAAAATGGCTAGCTGTTGTTGCAATATCAGCGGCGTTCATTTGCTCCCTGTGGGTCAACTTTGGCATACGCGCACCGGTTGAAGCCCGCGATAAAACTGTCGGCCTCATGGTGGATTATGACGAGTTGAAGCGAATTGCCGACGGTTCCCACGATGATATAGATTTTGCCGATATGCTGAGGAAAGCTTCTCTTGCGGGCGCCACAGGCCTTGTAGTAAGAGAGAGGCTTCTTGCGGATTGGGAAGCCGCCGGCGACGTGATTGTGTTTTCCGGAAGTCAGTTAGGATTCCAACTTGAAAACCGGTACGGAGAATCCGCTGATGAAATGACAGCAGGTTTAGAGATAACTTCGGGCAATACCTACATATTGACTAAAGACCCTCTCATTTATGACCAGATATTCAGCTTGCTGGAAGTAAAGGCACGCTATCCGAAAGCCTTTGCTATACCTGGATATATAGGGATTGAAACGCAACTTCATTCCTCAGAACAAGTTACATTGGGCTTGGGGTTTCCACTGGCTCAGCTTGAGGAAGCAGCGGCTGCGGGATATCAAATCATTCCCAGGCTCCGTAATTGGGAGCCGCTGACGCAAAATAGCCTGACGGAAACATTTCGTTGGGTTGGGATGATCCCTAATGTAGCCGCTGTCGGGTTCAATGACCAATCCATGCCGGGCGGTACGGGTCCAATCATTCAGGATCGCCTTGCGGAAGCGGTAGCATCACTTGGCAAACCTCTTGTTTCATTTGAGTTTTATGACCAAGCCGGATTGCCGGGTCTTGCCGCAAGACTTGATTACAACCTAATGCGGGTCCACGCTATTAGCGAAAACGAAATGTCAAGATACACGGATTTTCAAGTTGCTATGGATCGCTACAGCCTTGCGGCCACGGAACGGAATATCCGGTTCATCTATATACGCTTTCAAGGACTGATCAACCCTGCCGCTTCAATGGTTGATAATATGGATTTGATCACAGGCGTACGGGAAGGTCTGATTGCCGACGGGCTGGCAATAGGAGCACCGGAGCCCATCGCCGCTTATACAATTGGCATGATACCCATGTTTCTGCTCGGAACAGGCATTATTGCTGCTAGCGGATGGCTTTTTGCCATGGCCGCAGAACCGTTTGCGCGAAAGAAACTGTATTTGCCTTACGGCATGTTAATGGTTTTCGGCTGCTTGATTTGGGCTGTTCTTATGTTCGTCGCTCCAACAATATCAAGAAAACTGCTTGCTTTGGCAGGAGCTATCGTCTTCCCATGCCTAAGCGTGCTTTTGACCTTAATATATAAACCAAAGGATTGCACAGCGGAAACCGTTTTTAAGCGCACGGTTCGCGCTATCGTGCAGCTTCTGGTGATGTCTGCTATGGTGATCGTAGGAGCTATGATTACGTCTGCTATTCTTGCCGAGCCGTTGTTTATGTTGAAGATTGACAGTTTTGTTGGCGTCAAGGCTTCGCATATCATACCCCTGGCGTTAGCGCCTTTGATTCTCTGGCTGCGCGAAGAAGACTGGTACGGCATAATGTCAGGAACAGTCAAAAGCAGCGTCAAGTTATGGCAGCTCGTCGTAGGTGTTATTCTATTGGCAGGTTTAGCGGTTTATGTATTAAGAACAGGCAACGAAAGCTCGGAGCTCGTTTCCGGGTTTGAGGTGCAGGTACGGCAGACGCTTAAAAACGTTCTGGGCGTCAGGCCAAGGACGAAAGAGTTCCTGATAGGCCACCCAATAATGCTTGTCCTTCTTTTCTATGGGTATAAACTCAATATGTTTTCACTTGTGGCGGTAGGGCTAATTGGCCAGGTTTCAATAATCAATACATACGCTCATCTCCACACGCCGCTTATGATTTCGCTATTGCGCAGCGCTAACGGCTTATGGATCGGTATTCTCATCGGGGTCATTGCTATTGTAATAGTGCAGTGTACACTTCGCAGGGTGCAGACTCTCAGCGTTAAGTACGCGAAAGCAAATGAGAAAGCAGTAATATGAATGCAGAAATGAATTTTTCCAAAAGAAGCCGTAAAGTAGTAATCAGCGGCTATTACGGCTTTGATAATTGCGGGGATGAAGCGGTGCTTTTGGCGATGATTCATTGTTTGAAGAAGCTTGCGCCTGATATACGTATCGTCGTGCTTTCCAATAATCCAAAAAAAACCCGGGATCATTATGCAGTTGAGGCTGTAAATCGTTGGAATCCCCTAAAAGTTGCGTTTGAACTAATCTCCTGCCAATTGCTTTTAAGCGGCGGCGGTTCTTTGCTTCAGGACGTCACAAGCGCCAAGAGCCTGATTTATTATCATATGATAATCAGCCTGGCGGCTTTTTTCAGGAAAAGAGTCATGATTTACAGCCAGGGTATCGGGCCGCTGAACATGGAAAAGAGCCGCATCAAGGTATCTCGAGCCCTTAACCGCTGCCACACGATAACAGTCAGAGACGAGCGCTCTGCAGAGTTGGTAGGTGAACTGGGAGTCAAGCGTGACGTTCGTGTTACCTGCGACCCTGTTATGGCGCTGCGGCTTGAGGATATTGAAAGCAGTGGTATAGAAGAAGATTTGCAGGGAATAATCGTTTCTGGCAGCAAAGATGAAAAGCGCAATCCTTTACTTGTAGCTGCTGTTCGGCAGTGGAGCGACAACAGGCACTTAGCACCTGTCGCGGAGTTTTTGGACACGCAAATGAAGCGAGGTTGGGACGTGCTTCTTATTACAGCGCATCACCCGCACGATACTGAAGCGGTCGACAAGGTTTTTCGCCTGATGACAGCGCGGCCATACCGTTTAGATGCAAGCCTGACCGCTAGCCGTTTTTTAGCGCTTGCGGCTCGGGCAGACAGGTTTTTTTCCATGCGGCTTCATGGCTTGATCTGTGCTTTTTCTGCCGAAACGCCGATGCTTGGGCTGTCTTACGATCCAAAAGTTGACGCATTTATGGCACAAGCCGGACTTAGCGGCTACTGCCTGCCCTATGACGCCTTTAGCTGTAAGGCCGCAGAACGCTTATCGGCGCAGTTAGACAACCCGGCGCCGCAATCACGGCAGGATGAAGATGCACGCCGTCAGGAGATGCGGCGAATGGCATGGGACACAGCCAAAACAGCCGTTGATTTACTTAGCACCGGGTAACTGCCGCTTAAACCCTTTGGGGACTTTTTTGGACTTTTCTTCGTAAACTATTTTCAAAAAACATTGATTGTTTGGACGCAATAAGCTATAATAAACCTCTGTGTGGAGGGTTGGCAAAATTCTCATAATTCAGCGGTCTTGAAAATCGGTAATAATGCACAATAACTGAATAATATACACTCGGAGGAGTAGCGAAGTGGTCATAACGCGGTGGTCTTGAAAACCATTTGAGAGCAATCTCACGGGGGTTCGAATCCCTCCTCCTCCGC
>Ga0099364_10007124_pt1 | contig 16067 bp, 13 predicted proteins | sample TergutTh196P3_FD_73070 | JGI IMG/M metagenome (GOLD analysis project Ga0099364, IMG submission 73070) | Microcerotermes parvus P3 segment gut microbial communities from Pointe-Noire, Republic of the Congo - Th196 P3 | ecosystem: Host-associated > Arthropoda: Insects > Digestive system > Gut ...
TGCGCGATATCAAGCGCGTTGAGCACAGTCACCATTTTGTCGCACCAATACTTCATCTGCCGGTCATAGGCTTCCATGACCTCATCAAAGCAGGTAAATGTCTCCAGGCTCCCTGTCTGTATGCCAAGCTGCTTGCCTACAGCTCCGCAAACCTGCCAACGCGGGCAGTTATCGCCGCATTCGGCGCAGCGCCCGTCGTTGATGGCAAGCTCGAGTACTTTGGCAATGTTGAAATAGCCTGCGTCTTTCCAACCATATTCCTCACCGGGTACGTCCGGTTCAACGCAACCTACCACATGATATTCCCGCGCTTCTTCCAGTGTGCGCCCTGTAGCCAGCATCCCGGGTATTGTAGCGTCGTCATTGAAAACCTTGGGTTCGCCGGTGCCGAGGCGAATGAGGTTTGCTGTCTTTACTTTAAGTTCCCAGGGGGTCGATGCATGGAAGCGAACGGCGATCCATGGGTTGACGATCCGGGTATGGGCATGTGCATCAAGGAACATGTATGTCAGGTCGTTTGTGCCGTCTTTTCCGTCGCGCCTCAGACCGCCAAGCGTCAGGCAGGGACCTCCTATGCCGCCGTTGCCGAAAATGGCAACCGCCTTGTGGTCGCGCAGCTTGTTCATGTCCCAGATTTTGATCATGAAGTTCTCGATAAGCTCCTGCATTTCCTCACGCGTCGCGTTGCCTTCATCAATGTCGCGCAGGTAGAACGGGTACATATACTGGTCGAAGCGTCCGTACGAAATTGAATGCCCGTTTGATTCCATCTGAACCATCGCATTCGCAATGTGAACCATCTGTATAGCTTCCCAGAAAGTACGAGGGGCATTTACAGATATCCATTTGCAGTTTAACGAGATTTGCCGGAGTTCATTTTTCCGCTTCGCATCATTCTCCTTTTCCGACATGGATGCGGCTAGCTCCGCATGCCGCATTATATAATCGGAACATGCGCCGTTGGCAATCAAAGCGGCTTTGTAGAACATTTCCTTTTTGAAGCTTTCCGGATCGCTGCGGTCGGTTTCTTCAAGTTTTTTTAGTATTTGCTCACGCACCGCGCCAAATCCTTTGTTCAGGATCGTGTTGTAGTTAATGCCTAGATGGCCCGGTCCGCACATGACATATGCGATGTTTGAAAATAGTTTTTTACCGGCATGCGAACCCTTAAGTTCTTCGTCGGTCAGCATAGCCATCGCTACGTCCTGTATGGTATTGCCGCGCCAGTAGTCCTGAATAGTCTCAAGCTTTTTTACATCATCGTCCGTGTAGCTGAAATAGTCGTGCGTACGCTTTTCGCTGTAGTCCATCAGTCCGTTTTTCATCTCATTTACTACCCAGTCCACACCGTACTCGGGGAAGACAGGTTCGGCCTTTTTCTCGCAGCCGAGCGACCCGACGATAAGCTCATCTTCAAAAATGTGTATAGGACAGTTTTTTAGATGATTTGCCATGGCATGCGCACATTTGAGTATCTGCGGCTGTGAGTGATGCTTGCGGTATGCTTCCGTGACCAGCATAGCTCTGTCTACCGAGACAGTGCCGTTCGTAGTTCTTGCCGTGTTGCTTAAAATACGGTTAATACGCGGAAATGGCGACGGATCGGCAGTATTACCTGAAAGCCCAACGCCCCACACCTTGTCATACGGCTCTACCGCAAACGGTTCGATCCGTTCCGATTCGGTTATTGAATCCATCGTTTTAGTCGCATAAGTACTCATAAGCTTTTCCTCCTAAAGCTTTAGGGTTTATTCTGTGGTAAATAGCATATGGATATTGTATCACACAAATATCGAGTTTTACAATGGTTTTTGTTCTGAACAACGGTTGACTTTCTGAGTTGGTGATGATAGAATTCACCTCCATCGTTTCCTGACCACATGTAAAAAGGATAGTGTTTTATTATGGTAAGAACATTTGGCTCGCCCGGACGGTATATTCAGGGCTACGGGGTACTTAATAATCTGGAAAACCACATAGGCCGGCTAGGCGGTACGTTCTATGTAATCGGAAGCGCGCGCAGGCTTGAGGAGCTTAAAGATAAGGTTTCATACAGCTTTCACGGAAAGGACGCACGTCTCTTTTTTGAACCTTTCAACGGGGAGGTAACAGCTGCTGAAGTTGACCGTTTGGCCGACATGGCGAAATCCATCGGCATCGATGTTGTAATCGGCCTAGGCGGCGGAAAAGCAATTGACTGCGCCAAAGCAGTAGCTCACATTTCAGGCGTTGACGTCGTCATCATCCCGACGACGGCTGCAACAGACGCCCCCACAAGCGCGCTTTCTATCATTTATGATGAACAGGGCCGCTTTGAGGACGTCCGCACCTTTCAGAAAAGCCCCGCTGCGGTGATAATGGATACCGAGGTCATATGCAAATCCCCGCCGCGCTTTGTCACAGCGGGCATCGGCGACGCGCTTTCCACATACTTTGAAGCCAGAGCATGCCAAACGACATACTCCGGCAATTACATCAATAACGGGCTTTGGACTATGGCGTCGCGCGCAATAGCTGAGACATGCTTTGAAGCGCTGATGAAGTACGGTCGTCAGGCCGTCCTATCGGCGGAAACCGGCGTATGTACGGAAGCCCTTGAGCGTATAATCGAAGCTAACACACTGCTCAGCGGGATTGGTTTTGAGAGTAACGGGATTGCCATAGCACATGCTATTTACGATGGTTTTGCTGCCCTGCCACCGGATATGCACAAGATGTACCACGGCGAATACGTCGGATTTGGCGTACTTGTGCAACTGATACTGGAAGCTGCGGACAAAGAGCTTATTGATAGCATCTACCGTTTTTGCATGAGCGTCAACCTGCCCGTGACCTTTGATGATATGGAAGTGCCGGATATTTCTGACGAACATCTCAGGGCCGTAGCCGATGGTGCTCTAAACGGCTCCGGTTCATGCAAAAACGTTCCTTTCCCGGTCGATGCCCGCCTCCTCATCGATGCAATGAAAATGGCGGACGTGTTTGGTAAACTCTATAAAACAGGCGGCAGTATATTATGATTTTGCATGCGTCAATCTGAGTGACCGGCATGGCGTTCCCTTATGGGTTTTTTGCCTCCTCCTCGAGGTCTTTGAAGATGCCACCCAACTCCGCATAATAATCCTCTTTGCTTTTGTGCCCGACCAAGCGTATCTGCATTCGTTCAAGATTTGTCAATATAATGGGTATCCACCTGTATGGTATCCCGATCAGCAGGGTTTCCGGCGGATAAAGCTGCCTGCCGTGCAACCCGTGGATAAGGGCCGGTACGATGAAGTTTACCTCGGCTGTCTTGTAAGGGTGGATAAATAGCCACGCGCAGCCCATGACCGGCGTACACAACGACTTATACATTTCTCCTGTCGAGTATGTCATTGCGCGCATTATGACCTCAGCTTGCTCCGGAGATGCACTGATGATAAGAACGTCCGGCTCAAATGTCAGCAGTTCAGTTGGTGAAAACAGTACATAGTTCGTGATGCCTTTTTCCAGCTTTGGCACAAACTGATAAAAGTGCTGATTGCACCTTGCCTCTTCAAACACGCCGAGACGCGGGCCTATTTGCCCGCTCTCGGCAAATGGCTCAAAATCATCCATACCAAGCAGTATTTTACCTACGCATGTTTCGTCGTGCTCATTTGAAAAATAAAAACTCTTGTTTTCAGCCTGAGCCATCCGCAGCATTTCACATAGTGAGAGCTGCGCGTTTTTTTCAAGGGGCGGGATTTTCTCCGGCCGAAAATAACTAAACTTCACCCCTATGGGAGACAAGTCAAATCCTAGTTTCTTTAGCACGGAGTAATCGTTTCTCATTTCTCCCATTGTCATCCTTCCTCTGAATCTACGCTGCTAAGCTCTTTTTCTGTTGGTGCGTCAGATAGATGCTTGACGCGATTTGCCCTTTTGCCGGCTAGTATGGTGACGATAAGAATCAGAAGCAGCAACACTCCCTGCACAGACTGCGAAATGTGGCTGTCAGACCTGCCGATGAGCGCAAGCCCATTAATAATAATCGTAATGGAGAACGAACCTAGCAGCACTTTGTAAAACCGTGCAGAGGAACCGCCAGTCACTAGTACTCCACCGAGGAAGATTGCCATTATTACCCTGATTTCGAGAAAAACACCCATCTGCTGGCTCGTAGCGCCTATCGTGGCGAGGGAAAAGATGGAACCTGCGCCCGCCATAAGACCTGACAACGCGAAAGCGATGGTCTTTACCTTGTTTACAGGTATGCCTACAAATCTCGCGGCAGTTTCATTTTCACCGATTGCCCTGCTGTATCGCCCTATTTTTGTAAACTCAAAAGTATACGCCATTATAAGCACGAGGACGATGAAGATCGTGATTTTAATATATGGTGTATTCAAGAACAACAGAGATTCGGGCAGGCGCTGGGTATGGAGGCTTACTTGGATATAGTTGACGAGCCCGCGCACGCCTATGAGCATCGCAATCGTCAGCATGAAGGACGGAACCTTGAACTTGCTCACTATGATCCCGTTGAGTATCCCCACAGCAAGCCCGACTAACAGTGCCACCGGTATAAGGAGAAATGACATGCCGGTCGCGTGGGCTGTCCATGTTGCAATTACGCCGGACAAAGCGAGGTTGACGCCGACCGACAAGTCGATGCTGCCCTGCGAGACTACGAACAGCGCTCCGCAGCCGACCAGTATGATCAGCATGGATTGGTCAAGTATGACATTTAGATTAAACGCCGAAAGTATCCTTATGGTGGAGGTGCGGTCATCATAGCTAGTGACGGCGAAGAATGTGAAAATAGCTAAAAAGGCAACGAATGGGATTATGTCCTGAAAATTAAACCTAAACTTTTTCATATCATCACTCCTATAATTGCCTGCTCAGTGAACTCCTCGCCCCGGCTGATAAGTCCTGTTATTTTTCCGTCTTTCATTATGATCAGCCGATCCGCCATTCCAAGAACCTCCGTTAGTTCGTCTGATATAAGTATGATAGCCAGCTTGTTTTTCTTTGCTTCTTTCATTAATGAGTAGATATACGCCTTGACGCCGACGTCCACACCTCGCGTCGGGCAGTCGAGGACTATGAGCTTCAAGTCTTTTGCCAGCCAGCGTCCAAGGTTTATTTTCTGCTTGTTTCCGCCGGAAAGCGCGCTTGTAGATTGCGAAATATCCCTGCACTTCACCGTCAGCCTCGAAACCATGTCGTTGGCAAGCTTTTTCAGGCTTTTAGGTGAAACAAAGCCAATCGCGCCGGTATTCTCCCCAAGCGAAGGCAAAGTAAAGTTCTCCCGAACGGAGGCGTGAATCATCAGAGCTTCGCTGTCCCTGTCTTTTGGGACATAGGCCATTTTGCTTTTGAGAGCTTGCATAGGGTTTGCTATATCAAGATCCTCAGCTTTAAGGTAGACCGAGCCGCCGCGCAGCTTCGACAGTCCATAAACGGCCTTGCCGACAGAGTGTATGCCGGAATCGCTCAGCCCGCAAAAACCGAGTATCTCTCCGGCGTGTACATCGAAAGATATATTTTCCAGCTCATTGTCGACTGACAGGTCTGTAACGCTAAGGACGACGTCATCATCATATTCGGGTTGCATATCCGCCCTGTAATAATCACCGCTTATCTCCCGCCCTACCATCATGAGCTTTACTTCGTCCGCCGTCGTTTCGGCGGATATGAGTTCACCTACAACCTCGCCATCCCGCAAAACTGTTATCGTATCAGTTATCTCTATCATCTCTTCAACATCGTGGGTGATAATGATAACCGAGCACCCCATAGATTTAAGCTTTTGCAGCAAATCGTAAAGCTTCCTCCTGTTGTTCAGGGACAGGGACTGCGTGATTTCGTCAAGGAGCAGGATGTCCGGGTCAACGGACAGTGCTCTTGCCAGTTCAATTGTTTTACGCGTTTCGATCATCATGCTTCCGGTGAGCTTGTTAAGGGGAGGCATTGGCAGACCCCACTTTTCAAACTGTTCCGCAGCGGCGCGGTTTATGGCCTTAAGGCTGACTATACCATTTTTTGTAAACTGGCCTATCCTGCCCAGAAAAACATTCACACCAGCCGTCAGGTTTCCGACTACGCCAAGCTCCTGCATAACCATGGAGATTTTACGCTTATTAGCGTCGAGCGGGCTGTTCGGGCAGTATGCCTCGCCTCTTACGCGTATTTCACCTGAATCAGGGATGAGCATACCTGCGATCTGGGATATAAGCGTGGACTTCCCGGAACCATTTTCGCCGACAAGGCCTCTTATTTCGCCTTTATTAAGTTGAAAATCAATATTCTTGTTCGCGTGAGTCGGCCCAAAATACTTGTTCAAGCCGCGTATCTCAAGAATCGGCTCGCTCATTTCACGACCTCCTTTACCCCTCTTTGCCCGCCAATTCCGAACGCAATCAGAAAAGCACCCAAAAACACCTGCTGCAGAGTTCCGGATGGGACGCCGAAGTAAGTCATCAGGTTGAACACAGCGTATATGATCAGAGAGCAAGCCGGGACAGCAATTATGATGTTGATCCACTTTTGCAATATTTGAGCCAGAAGCACTATGGCGAGCGGTTGAAAGAGCAGCTGCATGCTTGTCATCCCGGTCATGACTATCGTGCGCCCGTTGAAGCTCTGCTGTATAACGGATGAGAAGCCGATAAGCAGGCCACATATAAGCCCAACCCAAAGAAGCGTCCTGAGGATGTTTACCCCGAGCGCCCTCGACACTTCTTTATTGCCGCCTATAGCACGAATATTCAAACCGACGCTCGTTTTGTTGTAGACGATGTAGACAATTATGAACCCGGCAGCGATAAGGATCGCATTTACCGGAAGCTGGCCCAGCGCTCTGTAGTCCCGGTGCAGCTCCGTGTCGATCAGCAGTCTTGTCGCGCGGCTTACCCTTAAAAATACTGCAATTGCTTCGTAAATGAGCGCAAGGCTGATACTGGCTATCCATGACGGTATTTTCGTAAACGCAAAGACGATGAAGTTAATGAAAATCAAAAGTGTCCCTGCTACAAGCCCTCCGAGAATCACCCCCGGATAGCCGAACCAGTTTCCAAATACGCATGTGGCGAACGATCCAAGCACCACAACGCTTCCGATGGACAGATCCGTATATCCGCAGGCAAACAGAAAGCATAGCCCCCATGCTATAAATGTGGGAAATACTGCATTGGAAAATATTACCCGGGCGTTTCTGCTTTCGAGGAACAGGCCATCTGTAATGAAATGAAAAACGACTGCCAAGACCGCCAGCACGGCGAAAAATACAATCAAGTTAAGCACGGCGCTGTGTTTTTTTTCGCTTTTATTTTCTGAAAGCTCTTTTTTCACGTTCACATCTCACCTCTCTTGCCAATGCCCGGAACAAGCCTGCCTTGATAATGCGGCAGGCTGTTCCGGCAGTAACATGAATAGTCAACAGGCAGGCTGATGTCAGCGGCCATGCGCCCTAAGCAGCGCATCCAAAGATAGCCCGCTCTCAATAAGGTCTACATACGTCTGATAGGAGACGTCGGGGTTAAATCTCCACACCATTGACTTAAGAATATCTTGGGTAACGGGGTTGACTCCCTGGGTGTAGAAGATTGAAATGTAGTCTTCGGCATTGTCTGCGTTGACACGGAAAGGTATTGTTTTGAACTCAGGTTTATTGCCGTTTGCGTCAAGGATCGGGTGTCCGTCAAGGAAGTTGATAAGCATGGCGGGGGCGATGACGGCGGAGAGTCCGATACCGTCGTTACCTTCGACGACCCTTCCTTCGATGATATAGTTCGCGGTCACGAGATCGACGCAGGATGAATAGACATTTATGCCTTCAATACTAAGGTTGTCCATAGCGGTGATCGAACCCGGGACATAGTCTCCCACCATAGCGTACAGTGCGTCGGTGTCCCTGTGGGTCGAGAGCATGTCGGATGCTTTCTGGAGCGCCTCGGCAGGACTGGTGCAGCGGGCTTCGTCTAGCACCGTTCCGCCGCCTTCGGTCACAAACGCCTGTCTGAAGCCCTGCGAACGCTGATCCATGTTGCTGTCGCCAATATTGCCGCCTATAAGGACGGCTGTTCTATTACCATCGCGGATGGCGGCTTGGCCCAGGGTATAGCCGTCATAATACAGATCCGAGTTTACCGCACCCACGTAGTATGGATTATTGGCCGCCATGTGTGCGCGGTCATCATCCGCACCGACGAACACGAGCAGTACAAAGGGAATCTCTGCATTCATAGCAGCCTCGCCGGCTTGGGGTACAACAGGGTCTGCGGCGCCTTGAAGCGCTATTCCGTCAACTCCGGCGGAAATGAAGTTCTGCACGTTTTGCAGTTCTCTTTCAGCAGTGAAATCGTCGCTGACCCTGTTGCCCCTCATTCCGAGGACGCCAAGGGCCCATTCGGTTTCATCTCCGAAAAGATCAAGGATTGGCACGCCTGATCCCCATGTGTTAAAGCCGATCGTATAGACGGGCAACTCATTGGTTGTTGCTGTTGTGCCTGATGCTTCAGGGGCGCTTGACGCCGGCGTCGTCGTCGTCCCACCGTTCCCGCAAGCCGAGAGCGCCATTGCCAAGGCAAGAATGATAGCGATTGCCGAAGCTGTTTTTCTAAGTTTTCTTTTCAAAGTATTCTCCTCCATTTTTATAGACTAGCTGCCTGCAAAAGACCGGCAACTTCTAAGCCAGGAGATTTTACATTATTTAAATGAAAAAAGCAAGCGTTTAGTCAACAAACATGTGTTTAGTCAACAAACATAGCGCTCGGAAGGCTATTTTTTTACAGGTCACAGGGGGGCGAAACCATAAGTGCGGTGCATGGAAAAGATGTGTATTTATTCGCGGTCGCTAATTCCTATATATTCATCATATGTCATGGCACGGTCTATTATTCCGCCGTCTTTGAACTCGATTATGCGGTTTGCGACCGTTTGTATCAGCTGGTGGTCGTGTGTCGTGAATACTATATTCCCGCGGTAGTCGGTCATTCCGTTGTTAAGCGCCGCTACGCTCTCGAGGTCTAGGTGGTTCGTCGGTTGATCGAGCAGCAGGATGCTTGCTCCGGAAAGCATTAGCCGCGAAAGCATACACCGCACTTTCTCCCCGCCTGACAAGACGCTGACATTTTTGTAGACGTCGTCGCCCGTGAACAGCATACGACCAAGGAAGGTGCGGAGATAGCTCTCACGCTTGTCTTCCGAGAACTGGCGAATCCAGTCGATAATGTTTAGTTCGCTGCTGTCGAAAAATTCTGTGTTGTCTTTTGGAAAATACGACTGCGTAGTTGAGGCGCCCCACTTAACATTACCCTCATCAGGCTCCATCTCGCCGCTGAGTATCTTGAACATAGTTGTTATTGCATTCTCGTTGTCGCCGATGAACGCGATTTTGTCTGAGCGGTCCATTATGAAGTTAATCTTGTCGAGTACTTTCACCCCGTCAATCGTCTTTGAAACATCCGTAACGAATAATCTATCCTTTCCGGGTTCACGTTCGATTTTGAATCCTACCCACGGGTATCTGCGCGAAGACGCAGGCATCTCCTCTATAGCTATCTTGTCAAGCAGTTTTTTTCGCGAGGTCGCTTGTCGCGATTTTGACTTGTTTGCCGAGAAGCGCCGGATAAATTCCTCGAGTTCGCGTATCTTGTCTTCATTTTTCTTGTTTTTTTCTTTTAGCAGTTTCTGTATGAGCTGGCTTGAATCATACCAGAAGTCATAATTTCCGACATACATCTTTATTTTGCCGAAATCTATATCCACAATATGCGTGCATACAGTGTTTAGAAAAAAGCGGTCGTGCGCTACTACAATAACCGTCCCTTCGTAATCCATCAGGAAATCCTCAAGCCATACAACGGAGTTGACGTCAAGGTTGTTTGTCGGCTCGTCAAGCAGTATTATTTCCGGGGACCCAAACAGCGCTTGCGCCAGCAGAACTTTTACTTTTTGCCTCGGTTCAAGCTCGCTCATCATCGAATAGTGCATCGCGGCCGGTATCCCAAGCCCTTGCAGAAGCTGAGAAGCGTCCGGTTCCGCTTCCCATCCGCCGAGTTCTGCGTACTCCTCCTCAAGCTCAGCAGCGCGTATGCCATCCTCGTTGCTGAAATCCTCTTTGAGATAGATCGCGTCTTTTTCCTTCCCGCACTCGTAAAGGCGCGGGTTGCCCATGATGACCGTCTCGACTACAGTGTTTTCATCGTACATATTCTGCTCCTGCTTGAGTACCGACATCCGCACGCCGGGTTTTATCTCAACGCTGCCGCTCGAGTTTTCCAGCTCCCCTGACAGAATTTTCAGAAACGACGATTTGCCTGAGCCATTCGCACCGATAACGCCATAACAGTTGCCTGCCGTGAACTGCAGATCAACACGGGAGAATAGAGTCGTACCGCCAAATTGCAGACTAAGATTGTTTATATTAATCATATTAGTTCATCCAATCTATTAGATTTGTCTGATATTGTATCATAAATCCGATGGTTTTACAGAGAAATCTGTTTTTCTATGTCACAGTTCCAGGTCACAGGGTGTCGAAACCATAAGTGCCATGCAAGGAAAAGATGTGTATTTTGTACAGTTTTTTTCAAACATTAAATTGCTTTCATGTTCACAATATGGTACAATTCTTTTAACGGAGGATAATTCAATGCCTTATTACTTGTTTGCTATAATCGCAATTCTTGTCATCGCAAATCTCTATTTCCTATTGAAACGCAGCAAGAAAAGCCGCGACGTCGGAAAAGACGCTGCGGCGGAACGCGTTGCTACTGTGAAGCGTCACGATTCCTTGGTTCGTAAGCTCGACTATGAGCAAAGAGATGCCGCAAGGCGCGTAGAGCTGCGAAACAAAACGCTTGAAATGTATGACCAGGTCCGCAAACAGGCTAATACTGATGATAGTGCTCAAGAGCAAACTGAAACTATGGAGCATGACTAACTGCCGGCCTAATGAACAGAAACAGTTGTGGCTTTATGCGAAACAGGATGATGCTCTATCATCTTTCGCAGACGCCACAACTGTTATTTACTGATTACTGCTTATTGCGCGCTGCTTAGCACTTGCTGCTTGTTGCTTTCAAACTCAATTTTCCCTTCTTTAACCGTAACGATCACGGCTTCGCTGTTGCCTATGCTTCCGTCCAGCATCTTCTCGGCTGCAGTATCTTCTATAACGTTTTGTATCGCCCGGCGCAACGGGCGCGCGCCGTATACAGGGTCAAACCCCTGCTCTGCCAAAAGGTCAATCGCGGATTCGTCGACTGCCATCTTGATTCCAATGGCTTCCATGCGGCCTATAACCATTTCGAGCATCTTCGCGCAGATTTCCCTGATGTCACCACGGCTCAGCTTGTGAAACACTATTGTTTCGTCGATCCTGTTGAGAAATTCCGGTTTGAACACACGCTTTACCTCATCCATAACAGCTTCGCGTATTTGCTCGTACTCAGCTTTTCCGCTATCCTCGCTGCCGGAGTTGAAGCCAAGCTTTGCGCGTTTTTCAGTTATGTTCCGGGCGCCGGCGTTTGACGTCATTACAATTATAGTATTTTTGAAATCAACGCGCCGTCCCTGCGAATCGGTCAGTATGCCGTCTTCCATTATCTGAAGCATGATATTGAAAACGTCTTCATGCGCTTTTTCGATTTCGTCAAACAGCAATACGGAATATGGCCTGCGCCGTACTTTTTCGGTCAGATTTCCACCATCATCGTAACCGACATATCCCGGGGGCGACCCAATCAGCTTCGACGTAGTGTGCTTTTCCATGTATTCGGACATGTCGACGCGCAGCATGGCGTTTTCGTCACCGAACATTGCCTCCGCAAGCGCCTTGCACAGTTCGGTTTTACCTACGCCCGTCGGTCCGAGAAAGAGAAATGAGCCTATTGGGCGTTTTGGATCTTTGAGGCCTACCCTGCCGCGCCGCAACGCTTTTGCCACTGCAGTTACTGCTTCGTCCTGTCCGACAACGCGCCGATGCAGCAGTTCTTCCATCTTTAACAGGCGCTCGCCTTCATCTTGCGTAATGCTTGTAACCGGTATGCCTGTCCAGCCCGACACTACCTCCGCAATATCCTCTTCACCAACGCTGCCTGCATTCCCGCTCTTGACATTCTCCCAATTTTTGCGCGAATTCTCTATTACTTCGTCCAGTTCTTTTTCTCGGTCCCTGAGCCCGGCCGCCCGCTCAAAATCTTGGCTCTGAACAGCCGCTTCCTTTTCATTTGCAAGCGTTTCCTTCTGCATTTCAAGGTCTTTCAGGTCGGGCGGGAGTCGCAAACTATTCATTCTGACACGCGATGCCGCTTCGTCTACAAGGTCGATCGCTTTGTCTGGCAAGAACCTGTCGTTTATATATCTGGCAGACATTTTCACGGCGGCATCAATGGCTTCGTCAGTTATTTTGAGTTTGTGATGCGCTTCATATTTATCGCGCAAACCTTTCAGTATGCGCACAGATTCTTCCTGTGTCGGCTCCACGACAGTCACCGGTTGAAACCGCCTTTCAAGCGCTGCGTCCTTTTCGACATGTTTTCTGTACTCGTTAAGCGTCGTGGCTCCAATTATCTGTATCTCACCGCGGCCAAGCGCAGGCTTTATTATGTTCGCAGCGTCAATCGCGCCCTCAGCCGCACCCGCGCCGATCAGTGTGTGCAGTTCATCGATAAATAGTATTACATCGCCTGCTTTCTGCACCTCCTCAATCGCGGCTTTGATGCGCTCTTCAAACTCACCCCGGTATTTTGTTCCCGCAACCATTCCGCTAAGGTCGAGCGTCACTATTCGCTTGTCAAGCAGCATCTCAGGCACGTCGCCGGCAATTACACGCTGCGCCAACCCCTCAGCAATCGCCGTCTTCCCAACGCCCGGTTCGCCTATGAGTACGGGGTTGTTTTTCGTGCGCCTTGACAGTATCTGGATCACGCGCTGTATTTCATTTTCTCTGCCAATGACGGGGTCGAGCACGCCTCCTACAGCAGCTTCTGTCAAGTCCCTGCTGAACTGGTCAAGAGTTTTTGTTTCGCTCTTTTTCCCCCTGCCCGCCGCAGCCGGACTCCTCACCGGTTTGTAGACATTGCTTCTGAACACGTTGACTATATCTGTATATAGTTTATTCAAATCAGCGCCTGTCACTATGATGAGCTTCGCCGCGACGCTGTCGTACTCCCGCAGTATTCCCAGAAGCATATGCTCGGTGCTGACATATCCATGTCCGAGCCTGTTTGCTTCCATGACAGCAGTCTCAATTATATGTTTTGCGCTTGGGGTAAGCCCTTGAACAATCGCATCTCCGCGCCTGCCGCGCCCGACATTTTTCACGATCAGGTCAAAGATAAGCTGACTTTCAAGCCCCGCTTCGCGTAGTATTTTCGCTGCAACCCCTCCGCCTTCGCGAGATAGCCCCAAAAGAATATGCTCGCTGCCGACGTAATTATGCCCAAGCTCAGCAGCTGCCGACTGCGCAAGCTCCAAAGCGTTTTTTGCGCGCTCCGTAAACCTGTCTTCAAATCTCATTATCGTGCCTCCTTCCTATTCCGCTTCCATCTGACGGATCTGTTCCCTCAGCCATATTGCTTCCTCGAAGTCTTCTTTCCCGGCGGCAAGATTCATTTGCTCGCGGAGGATATTGATCTCGCGCCTTTTTTGCATTTCACCATCGATCTCCGCTACGGGGTTTTCATGCGCAGGCATTTCACAGCCGCCCCCGCAGGCGCACTCACCTGACGACAATCCCATTTGAGGCCAAGAAGCGCTCTCAGCCGCCGCCGCAAGACCCAACAAGGGTATTGGCATAAACGCATTGCTTACGTTAAACGGCAAGAAACCATGCAAAACGCTTTTTGCATCAAACATACGCCCAATGTCGTATCCTGACTTCGCTGCGCAGTCGGAGCATAGGTGCGTTTCGGTCACACAACCGTTTACATTAGATGAGTAGTGAAAATTCGTTTCGTTCTTTCCGCAATTTTGACATTTCATAATAATAACCTCCTATAGTATATTCAACATCATTTGCTTCAAAATGCTCGCTCTGAGCGTATCGCGCTTTTCCGGCTGCGCCGGACGAAGGGCGTTATTCCCGGTCGCGGACAGCAACATCCTTGCTTCTGCGTCGCTTATTGCGCCACTGCGGAGCAAGTTTGTTACCAATGCCGCCGTTGTGTTTATGTCAACTCTGTCCCCGATTGTGTTTACTGTGTGCATGACAAGCATTTTCGACTCCATTTCAACACGCGTAATTCTTATAAAGCCGCCGCCGCCGCGCCTGCTCTCTACGATATATCCATGCTCCGGCGAAAAGCGCGTTGATATCACGTAGTTTATCTGGCTCGGCACGCAGTTGAATCTGCTTGCAAGCTCCGCGCGCTGCAGCTCCGCGGTGCCGCCTGTTTTTCTGAGCATTTCATCGATAAATCCCGCTATGATATCGCTAGTCCTCATACATGTGCTCCCCCGTTTCAGTTTTTCCAGGCTCCCTTAAATGAATTGCTATGTTTCTTGGTTTCTTCTGCCATTTTGACTTTGACTTTCTTTGACCTTGCTTATATTTTACGACTTTCCCCATCGCGCATCAACCTCCGTTTAGACCTTTCCTGACCTTTCTGCGCGCATATAGCTTGCCTTCTCTCGCAAATGCTCCTTTTTTTACTGTATTTCGCGAGTTTTTAGAGTTCTAAAATAAAGTTTTTGAACCTGCCGTACAGGCTTGGGTTGATCACCGCTTCAAGCTCAATAAAATCTTCAAGGTATCTTGTATCAATAATCGCGCCCTCCCTGTGCAGCGTTTCGACCAACCCTGCCTTGTCGTACGGAAGACGAAGCGTTGCTTTCATTTTTGCGGCAGAAAGCATATCCTCCGCCATTTTTAGCATTGTTTCTATCCCCTTGCCTGTTTTTGCGGAGATTTCCACAGTGTGCTCGTTTCGCACCCTTATGTCTGCTGTGATTACGTCGCACTTGTTAAACGCCTCAATGCGCGGGGTCGTTGATACCCCCAGTTCAAGCATCAAATCGTCCACAACACGCGCCTGCTCCTGCCAGTCATTACTCGAAGCGTCTATAACATGTATGAGCAGATCTGCGTATTTCAGTTCCTCAAGCGTCGCTTTGAATGCATTCACCAGATGATGCGGCAGCTTCCGGATGAAGCCGACTGTATCCGAAATAAGCGCCTCCAACGTTTCGCTGACAACAAGGCGGCGTGTAGTCGTGTCAAGCGTATCAAACAATCTGTTTTCTGCCTGTATGCCAGCGCCCGTAAGCGCATTGAGCAGTGTTGATTTGCCGGCATTTGTATACCCCACAAGCGCTATGACCGGGATATCGTTTTTTTCCCGCAAGCGTCTTTGAGTTTCGCGTGTCCGTATTACTTCGTCCAGCTCTTCTTCCAGTTTTGCGATTTTTCGCCTGATGTGCCGCCTGTCTGTTTCAAGCTGCGTTTCGCCCGGGCCGCGCGTGCCTATCGGCGCGCTGGTGCCGGTTTGGCTTACAAGGTGCTTCCACATACCTGTCAGCCTCGGCAAAAGATACTTATGCTGTGCCAGCTCTACTTGTAGACGGCCCTCCCGCGTACGCGCGCGTCCCGCGAATATATCAAGAATCAGCGACGAGCGGTCGATTACCCGCAAGTCCAGATCCTCCGAAAGCGCTCTTATCTGAGAGGGCGATAATTCGTTATCAAAAACTGCCAGTGTGCATTCATTCAACTGCGCCATGGCCTTTAGTTCTTTCACTTTTCCATCACCGATATAGGTGCGCGGTTCCGGCGCCCGGCGGTTTTGCAGTACCCGGCCCAGGCAAACGCCTCCGGCGGTCTCCAACAGCGCTTCGAGTTCGTCAAGGCTTTCGTCGGTTGAACGGTCGCGCGTGCTCATGCTGTCGGCGGCTATGCCCGCTATAACCGCTTTCTCTGGTTCGTCTGTTTTCAATAGCTGTTCCAATTTAAGCTCCTCATACTTAATTTGTAACTAATCTTAAACCTTTCGCTCGGACGGTTATTTCTGTTCACGCAATCGCTCGGTGGCGCCTCCATGCGCCAACTCGCGATCGCTCCACCGTCCTTGGTTGCGCTTTGCGTGAACAGAAACAAC
>Ga0099364_10007125_pt1 | contig 16067 bp, 13 predicted proteins | sample TergutTh196P3_FD_73070 | JGI IMG/M metagenome (GOLD analysis project Ga0099364, IMG submission 73070) | Microcerotermes parvus P3 segment gut microbial communities from Pointe-Noire, Republic of the Congo - Th196 P3 | ecosystem: Host-associated > Arthropoda: Insects > Digestive system > Gut ...
CTTTGCTGCCCGCTGCATAGCCTTCCCTGAGCCCTGCAAACGCAGCGTCTTTTGAAAGAGTGCGTATAACAAGAAGGTTTGGATGATCGTTTATATACGGTATCAAGGTTCCGATACCGTTTCCATGTGCAAACGCAATATATGCTTCGTCAACAATAAGCACTCTTTTATTTTTTTCTTGTGCACATGCAATTTCCCTTAAGGCATCAATGCTCAAAGCCCTTCCTGTGGGAGCATTGGGATTGGGGATAATTACACCGCCGCAATTGCATGTATAGTCATCGGGATTAATTGAAAAATCTTTATTAAGAGGGGGAGTCGTATATGGAATGTCCCATAACGCTGCGTATACAGGATAAAAGCTGTATGTAATGTCCGGAAAGAGAATCGGCATATCGTCAGCTGATGCACTGTTGCCCGGGGCATTGCCGTCCAGCGCACTGTTAAAAAAAGCTGCGAATGCAAAGGCAAGAATCTCGTCAGAGCCATTGCCGCCGAAAACCTGTTCGGACTTTATATCCCAGCGTTTGGCAACAGCTTCGTGCAGCAGGGTACAGGAAGGGTCAGGGTAAAGACGCAGGTCTTTATTTGCTGCTTTTTGAATTGCCTCAAGTGCTTTGGGGGAGGGCGGATAGGGGTTCTCGTTTGTGTTAAGTTTTATAAACTTTCTGTCTTTGGGCTGTTCTCCGGGAATATACGGAGAAAGCCGGTTCGCTAATTTGCTCCAGTATAAACTCATTTTTTATGCCTGCGGTCAAGTTCATCAAGAACATCGCTGATATTAATATTGGATTTGGCAATAAGGGCTGTTGCAAAATAAAAAAGGTCAGCTGCTTCCCAGACAATCTCGTCATGCGACATTGCTGTGCACAGTTCGTCTGCTTCCTCCATTATTTTTTCTCGCACAAGTTTATCGTCAAGCGTTGCTGTATATGATCCCGGTACAGGATTTTTAAAACGCTCAGTGATAACTTTGTGCAGATATTCCAGCGTATAACGGCGATCAGTGCAAAAACATGACCAAGCGCCTGTATGGCATACAGGGCCATGGGGAGAAACAATGGCAAGAATAGCATCCCTGTCGCAGTCTGCCCTTAAGCGCAAGACTTTAAGAATATTGCCGGATGTCTCGCCTTTCATCCATATTTTGCTTCTTGTACGGCTAAAAAAGCATAAATTCCCTGATTTAAACGTTTGAGCAAGGGCTGTTTCGTCAGTAAAACCAGTCATAAGCACCTGGCCATCGCTGGATTGGGCAATTATGGGGAGCATGGAGCTATCGCCTAACGCTCCCTTCTTCCAGTTAAGCGATCTGATAAAGGCTTGTGCAAGACTTATTTTGCCTGTATAAAGCGCCATGCCAAGCTGCACATCGCAGCCAAGGGAAGCAAGGGTTTCAATTTCTTCCATGCTGCTGACTCCGCCGGCAGCAGTAATAAGGCAGGAAACTGCTTCGCGTAAGTGCTTGACAGGTTCAAGGTCAATGCCTTGCATCATGCCTTCGCGTTCAATGCAGGTAAAAAGAAGCTCGCCTACATAAGGCTCGATTGTTTTTGCGGCAGTGATCAGGTCAAGGCCAGTGGGTGTTTTCCAGCCGTCAACGAATATCTCGCTATTATTAGCATCAACAGCGACGATGACGCGCTCGCGTCCTATTGCTTTTGATATGGATTCCAGCAAGGGAACATTAACTGCAAACTCGCCATCTTTACGGAATGCAGCAGACCCGATTATGACTTTTTTTGCACCAAGGCTTACAAGACGTCGTGCGTCATCTGCGGTTCTGATGCCGCCGCCAACACGGCACTCGGCAATGCGCAGCAGGGGCTTGATCTGTTCAATATTACTGCTCTTGCCCATTGCAGCGTCAAGATCAATTACAGCTACTTCGCCGTATTTATCAAACTCCTGTGCCAGCTCTGCAAGATTATCCCGCTCAAGGACAAGCTCTTTTCCCCGTTTAAGCTGGACTGCTTTACCATTTTGAATGTCGATTGACGCTATTATCATGTAATGTTTATTCCTTGTGATTTAAGGTAATGTTTTATTTCCGGGATTGTAGTTTTTTTAAAGTGCAGCATGGATGCAACAAGGGCCGCAGAAACATTTGTTTTTAAAAAGACTTCTGCAATCTGTTCAAGGCTTCCTGCTCCGCTTGAAGCGATTACAGGAATTTTTACAGCACTGCTTACTGCATTGCAAAGTTCTATATCATAACCGCTGCCGGTTCCGTCTGTGTCAATGGAGTTGAGTATTATTTCCCCTGCCCCCAGAGCTTCTGCCTTAACAGCCCACTCCACAGCATCAAGTCCTGTGTCTATTCTGCCGCCTTTGGAAAAAGCATTCCAGCGTTTCACAGCGGAGTCGTTCGCGCGTTTTGCATCTATCGAAAGAACAACGCATTGGCTTCCATAAGCAGCGGCCATTTCCGAAAGAAGCTCATGCCTTTCAAGTGCAGAACTGCAAACACTCACCTTGCTTGCTCCAGCATTCATAACCTCGCGCATATCATCGACTGTTTTGATTCCGCCTGCTGCGCTTAAGGGTATGGAAATTTCTTTTGCAACGCTTCGCAATAAATCAATAAGTATGGAACGGCTTTTGAAAGAAGCATTTATGTCCAGAAAAGCAAGCTCATCAGCACCTTCATTGTTATAATGCCTTGCCATCTCCAAAGGGTCTCCGACATCTTTTAGTCCTTCAAACTTTATACCTTTTACAACCCTGCCGTTATCTGCAATGTCAAGGCATGCTATTATTTTTTTGTTCATGCGATCATGCCTTTTGTCGAGGGAATAATATCGCGCGAGCGTACATCGATTTCGCATGCACTTCTTAAAGCGCGGCCAGCTGCCTTGAACAGGGCTTCTGCTATATGATGATCGCTTCTGCCCCGTATTGCTTCAAGGTGCAGCGCAATATTTGCCGTTGAAACAAAGGCCTGCCAAAAATCTTCGATAGTATCAAATTGGAATTCAGCGGGCGTAATATTTCCCTGCGGTGTTGATATCATGGGGCTGCCTGAAAATTCAGCGCTGAAAAAAAGAAAGGGCCGGCCTGAAATATCGAGTGCAGCGCGCGCAAGTGTCTCGTCCATGGGAAAAAGGCAGGATCCTGCCCGGACTATGCCTTTTTTGTCGCCTAATGCTTTGGAAAAACATTGTCCCAGAACAAGGCCTGTGTCTTCGACAAGGTGGTGCTGATCCACTTCCAGGTCTCCTTTGGCATTTATTTCAAGGTCAAAAAGGCCGTGCCGGCTGAATGTATTGAGCATGTGCCCCATAAAACCTATGGGGTAATTTATCTTTGCATCCCCTTTGCCGTCAAGGTCAAGGCGGATAAATATATCTGTTTCTTTTGTCTGCCTTTTTATTTCCGCTATCCTACTCATACAACACTCCCCATTACCTGATACCTAATGCTTATTACCTGTTACCTGATACCTGCTCTTAGAGCACAACTTTACGCAAATCATATTCCACAATATCTGTTGCGCCGAATTTTTTAAGGCGGGGGATAAGGTCAGGAACTTCGCTCTTTTTGACTGCGATTTTTACAGCAAACCCGTCATTGCCGCTAAGGGGCGAGACCGTCGGACTTCGCATTGCAGGCACCCCGGAAACCAGCTCGTCGAAGTTGTCTTCGCTTACGTTCATTTCCAGCATCACTCTTTCACGGCCATAAAGCACAGCCTTGAAAAGCATGGTCAGCTCGTCTATGCGGCGGCGTTTTTGGAGGTCTTGCATTGCTGCTTTAGATGCAAAAAAACAAGTGGAAGATTCAAGAAGGCTTGCAATAATTTTAAGGCCATTGTCCTTTAAGGTTTTTCCGGAAGAAGCATTGTCAATAATCATGTCAGCGTCTTCGGGCGGGAAAACTTCTGTTGCACCGTATGTACGCAAAAGCCGGTAATTATAACCCTGGCTTGAAAGCCATGCCTCTGCAAGATTTACATATTCAGTTGCAACTACAATTTTTTTGGATTTTAAATCTTCTTCGTTTATATGCGAAGAAATGGCAGCTACAATATTCACCTTATCAAAGCCAAGGTCAAGGATTTCTTCAACATCAGCCTTGCTTTCCTTAACCCAGTCACTTCCTGTAAAACCAGCATCATGCCTTCCCAGTTCCAGAAGCTCACCGACATTTTGGGGCTTCATTATCTTTAGATCCAGCCAGTCCGCAGACATTTGCGGTCTGTATGTGCGATCCGCCATATTTATGGGAAAACCAGCTTCATTAAAAAGCTTGGCTACATTTTCGAAAATACGTCCCTTGGGAACCAGGATCCGTAACTTTTCTTCTTCTTTGATATCTTTTGCCACACTAACCTCCGCAATTTTGCCTCAATATGATATTAATTATAAATTTTGCTGGACTGAGATTCAAGGCCAGGGGTTGAAGAGCCAGGTATTCTTTGAAACACGCAGAAAGCCAGATTCTGAAACCCAGGTCTCAACAGCTTCATGAAGCGACATTTCACGAACTGTAATATTAAGAGATTCACCTGGATTGACATAAACCGGTGGGGAAAAAGGACTGTTTCCGGCCCAAAGGCCTTCAGGAAGGTCTTGCGGGCAAGAAATCGCCCGCAATGTTCCGGCTGGCAGCCTGATGCGCCTGCGATCAAAGCCTGATTGCACGGTTCTTAAGGCAATAAATCTCCAGTCAGCCAGCCAGGGGTTTTGCCTTACTTCCAAAGATATATTTTCACTTTTCATCAAATCCCTGAACCTTGGCCAGTCAAAATACCATGGAACACGGGGCGTGCTGCCTGATGTTTGATGCTCACTTGAAAGAGCAAGACAGCGCCAGAAAAACGCGTCAATACCAGCTTCCCAGCTTAGTATAATCCTGGATCCAGAAACATCCCAGGGAAAAAGCGCTCCAGCAGGCTGCATTTGCTCAGGAAAAAGCCCTTTTTCAGGCCAAAAAGGCCAGGCTAAAACCGGGGAAGACCATTCCTGCATAAGAGAAAGGGCTGGGATGGCATTTTTCCCCTCCCATGATACCCAATTCCCTTCCTGGTTAAGCCATTCCAGACGCCAATGGGGTATGCCAAGAATTTCATCCCATGCTGAAGGAAGAGCAGGGAGTACCGGAACATAGCTGGATTTAATTGGCTCTTGGCTGCATGTTATAAAAAGAGCCAATAAACAGCAAATTAATAAGATAAATTTGAGTCTTTTCATATATATTATACGGGTTTAATATGCCAATTGCTTCATTTTTTACTGTGTTTTTGCATAAAACTTGGCTGTGCATTGCATTTAACCGATAATAAATGCATAATAAGATAAAGAAATGGCTGATAATACTGAATATATTAATACACTCTCTGAAGCTCTTAAAGCCCGTTCTGAATGGCTTGATAAATCAGAACTGCCTAAATTAAAAGAAGCCTTACGAGCTTACCAGACAGGATTTACCTCTCTTTATAATCTTTTTCTAAAAAAGAAGCTTATTAATGAAGATCCGTATAAACAGGAAGTGAAAATCGGCGAACTGCAAGTTCCTGAAACTGGTTCTTTTGTCGAAGCAAAAAAACATGACCAAATAAGCCTGCGTTTATCAAATTATGATACGCAGATGGACTTTTTAGTGAATTTCTACCAGTTTAGCCCGGATTTTCTCACTATTGACCGCTTAAAACGCATAGTAAGCCTGGTAAAATACATTGATTGGATTCATTTAACACCGGATTCAGAAAATCCAAACACAAAAGCTGTCGCAGAGATGATGACTCAGACAAAACAGGGTGTTGACAACCTTACAATGAGTGTAATTTCTGAATCTCTGGCAAATTTATCAAAACAATTTACTCCAATCATGGGACATTTAAAGACTCTTGTTGATTTTCGCCGCGAGTTTTATAAACTAGAGCTAAGGGAAAAGGTTTTTAGCACCATGTCCCAGGCAGAAGCTACCCAGCTTTTAAATGTTAAAAAGAAGTTTTCCCATGTCAATTTCGGTCAGCCTTTTTACCCGGATCTTACAGAAGAAGTGATCAAGGAAGATTATACTCCAGAGGGCAGCAAGCTAAAGGAAAGGGTTCTTGCTTCTTTAAAAGTTGCAGAAGAAAAACCCAAAATTGTAAAAGCCAAAGTAGACTTTAAATCCATATTGCTTGATGGTATTCAGGGTCTTGGCAGTTCAGGCCAGATCATGATGGATATATTGACAAAAATAGAATCCAATCAATCAATTTTGGAAAGCAGAAAAAAAAGTTTTTTTGAACAGATAAAGCATATATTCCAGCAAATGCTTAATAAAGAACCTGAAGCAACGATTTACGAAGTGGAGTATATGGATCCAATAAAAAATATGCGAATCCATGAAAAAATTAACATTAACAATTTTAAAACTGATCTTCTAAAAAAAATAAAAATGCTTAATGCCATGTCTTCAAAAGGCCCAGGAATGGCAAAACTGGAAGCTCTGCAGGATGAACAGATTGTTTCTTTTTTGGAAAAGAATATACGCGATCTTCAAAACCTGCACAAACTGCTTGAAGCTTTAGACGAGTATTTCAAGACAGAGGTTGACCGGGATGACAGGGATAAGATCAGAGGTATCAAACCGGAATTGGCAACTGTAAAAAATGTCGTTGTCCGGGCAAATTCCAAACGCCACGAATACAATGCCCAGAAAGAAGAAGAAGAACAGCTTAAAAAACTTGGGGTAAAACCCGGAGCTTAGGAGCCCCATAATGAAGTATCGTTTTATTTTTATATTAGTAATCATTGCCTCTGTTTTTTTACTTACAGGTAATGACGGACCGGATTTTGCAGAGATAAGGCCGCGGGCAACTGTAAGAGACGAGCTTACTGTAGTTTTTTCCAAATTTGATTTTGAACTGGATTTCCGAAAATCCTATTTTGCAAGCGAAGCCCAGGTTTTTACTGCAATTTATGAAGGCCTGTTTTCCTATCATCCAGCAACAATGGAGCCAACCCCCGCTGCTGCAAGCCGCTGGGAAGTATCAGAAGACAGAAGACAGTGGACATTTACAATAAGAAACAATGCCAGATTCTGGAATGGCGACCCTCTCAGAGCAGAGGATTTCCGAGCGTCCTGGCTTTCGCTTTTGGAAGCCGGAGATGATTCACCTTATTCCTCGCTTTTTGATATTATCGAAGGAGCAAGGGATTACAGGCTTGGCATTACAAGTGATCCTGACACAGTCGGGATTTCTGCCCCTAATAACCGCACGTTGATAGTACGCCTTAACCATCCGGCTGCATTTTTCCCCAGCATGCTGTGTCATCATTCATTCAGTCCCATTCATCCTTTAATGATCGATAACAATGACTGGTCAAAAGCGCCTCCCATATCGAACGGCGCGTTTTTTATCGAAGAAATGGATGAAGATAAAATTATTCTTGCAAAAAACGAACACTACTGGGATGCGTCTCAAACTGCCTTAAATCGCATAACAGTTGTATTTACCGAAAGCGGCGATGATGCGGCAGCCCTATGGAATTCCGGAACCGCACGCTGGATCGCAGGAGATGTAAATTTTGACGCCATAAGTGACAGAAGCGGAATTATGGTAAACGCCATGTTTGCCACTCATTATTACTTTATCCGTTCCCTCCCGCCCTGGGATGATTACAGGCTGCGCCGCGCGCTTTCTCTGGTTTTGCCCTGGGATGAAATTCGTGATGGACATTTTCTGCCTGCAACAACACTTGTTTTTCCCATACGCGGTTACCCGGATATTGAAGGGCTGGAAATTACTGATGTAGAAGAAGCGCTCTCCCTTATGGAAGAAGCAGGCTTCCCAAGGGGAGCAGGGCTTCCCACTCTGGTTATTCGTATAACACCGTCCAGGGAAGCGGAAAGAATAAGTCATCTTATGGCTTCTGCATGGTTTGAAAGACTTGGCATCCCGGTTGAAATAGAAGTGGTTCCTTTTCATAACTATTTTCCGTCGCTTAAGGATGATGACTACAATGTCGCATACACAACCTGGATCGGAGATTTTGCCGACCCTTACACATTTCTCCAGATGTGGCGCAGGGATTCAAACCTAAACGATGCACGCCACAACGATTATGAATATGAAGCATTACTGGAAAAATCCATGACAGAAGAAGGGGCAAGGCGCTGGGAAACACTTGCAGAAGCAGAAACACTGCTGCTTACCCGCGGAACAGTGCTGCCGGTTTCATACAGCCCTGCCATTAATATAATTGACACAGATGAAATTTCCGGCTGGTATCCCAATGTATTGGATATTCATCCTTTTAAATATATGGCTTTCAGGACTTTAAGGCCTATACCAGGGGTGGCAATGGCATCTCCTTCTGTGATAGACTAATAGCTAATGAGCAAAGCAAAGTCTTTCCAGGTTGATCAGAAGGTTGTTTATCCCAGTCAGGGAGTGGGAACCATATTATCCATAGAAGAAAAACTCTTTAAAGAAAAAAAAATCCTGTATTATATGATATATCTTGAAGTTTCTGATATGAATATAATGGTTCCTGTCACAAAAGCCGAAGAACTTGGAATCCGCGCAATTGTCAGCAAAGAAAATGCCTTAAAAGCCCTAGACCATATCGCAGAGGACCATGAACCAATTTCTTCGGACTGGAAACTCCGCTACCAGATGAATCTTGATCTTTTAAAAAAGGGAAGCATTATGGACATAGCAACCATAGTAAGGTCTCTTTATCACAGAAGCAAGGTAAAGGAATTGCCTATCCTTGAACGCAAGTTATATGATTCTGCCCTTAAATTGCTTGAAGATGAAATCGCCTTTTCCCTCCGCAAACCAAAAGATGAAGTTGAAAGCCTGATCTTTAGCCGCCTTGAATCCGAATAATCCCAATATCACAGCCATTATTGTTGCAGCTGGTTCGTCAAAAAGAATGGCTGACAATTTGCCGCCCGGCATACTGCCGGACGACTCTCAACCGAACAGCTCCAAAAAAGAATATCGGACTTTGCCTGGTTCTGACTCGACAGTGCTTGGCTCTGCTGTAATGGCTTTTGCTGCCAGCAAACGTATAAACAAAATAATTATTGTAATACCTCAAGGCCATGAGGATATTGCCCGCACATCATTACCCGCTAATTTGCCAGCCAATAAAGAAATTATTTTTGTTAATGGCGGCCCATCCCGGCAAGCTTCGGTTTATAACGCACTGTGCTGGCTTGAAAAAAATCAGCCTCAAGAACAAGCTAAAAAGCAAGCTGCGGTATTGATCCACGACGGGGAAAGACCCTGGATAAAACCTGAATTAATCGAAAAAATAATTGACGCAGTAATACTCCACAGGGCAGTGATCCCATTTTTACCTGTTACTGATACTCCAAAAGAGATTGATTTTTCCAGCTCTGACAAAACTCACAGCACAGGCTCACAAAGCCCTGGATTTATCATTCGTCATTTAAAACGCAGCCAGCTTGGACTTGCCCAGACTCCCCAGGCATTTATTTTTCCGGATATTCTTAAAGCTCACAAAATGGCGCGGGAAAATAATTTTTATGAATATACAGATGATGCTGAGGTGTGGGGGGAGTTCATTGGAAAAGTAACAGTAATCCCCGGATGCACTGAAAACAAGAAAATTACATTTCCAGAAGATTTATTGTAGATATAATGTAATAGAGGATGGCCATGTTTAGAATTGGATTGGGAAAAGATATACACAGACTAATTAAAGGCCGGCCTTTTCTGCTTGGTGGAGTGGAAATCCCTTTTCAAAAAGGCGAAGCCGGGCATTCTGACGGGGATGTTCTGGCCCATGCAGTAATCGACGCGATCTTGGGCGCTTGCAGTCTTGGAGATATCGGGGAATTTTTTCCGCCAAATGAAAATAAATGGAAAAATGCAGATTCCATGGAGTTATTAAAACTTGCTTTTGAAAAAGTAAAGGCTAATGGATTTAGAATTGTAAACATTGACTGCGTTGTAACTTGCGAAGAACCAAAGATACTTCCATACAGGGAGCAGATCCGCAAGTCCCTTGCAAAAAGCCTTGACCTTGAAATTGAATGTGTTTTTGTCAAAGGTAAAACAGCGGAAGGCCTTGACAGCATTGGCAAAGGCAAGGCCGTTGAAGCCCTTGTTATATGCCTTTTGGAGAAATGATTGATAAAGGCTGGAGCCTTTATTACTGCCTTTAATCCCGTGGGGCTATTTCCAGGATCAGTTCCACTTCGCTTATGGATAACTTAAGTGTTTTGGCAATCTCGTCTTTTCTCCAGCCTTTTTGAGCCAGCTTTATTACATTTTCCCTTGTGCTTATTGATGGTGCGCCTTCTTCGCTTGGAATTGGTTTTCCCTTTTTATCACGCTGGACTGCACCAAGGAGTTTAATATTATCCAGGATTTCGCGGTTAACTTCTTCAAGCCGGGTCTCTGCGCGGGCTATCCATTCACGGGCTTTTTGCATGGCCTGTATACGTTCATCAAGTTCCAAAATGCTTGTGTCAAGGTGAACCATTTGATCTGCTGTTTCCCTGGCCTTCTCGCTTTGACCAGCAAGGTTTTCTATTGAACTACGCAGAGAACCAATGTCATCTGTAATACGCTGGAGGTCAGCCTTGATTTTTTCAAGGGCCTTTTCTGATTCCTGGAGGTCTTTGAAGTTCTGATCAATGCCTTCATTTGTTGTTTCAAGAACCTGGTTTTTCTTTTCTATGCGCTGGTATTTTTCTTCTATGCCGGCAAGGGACTCGTTGATCTTCCGTATCTGAACCTGCACATGCTGGAGCAGATCATCAGAATCAGATACTTCCTTTAGTTTTTCATCCACTGCCTTTGATGTACCAAGCAATTTGTTTATATTAATATCCATTTGATCAATTCTGTGTTTATCTGAGAGGAAGCGTGCCATCCTGGCGTTGACTTCGTCTTCAAGGCGGCGGATTTTTATAAACTGATTTTCAAGCTGTGCTGCTTCCAGCCTGCGCTGATCAAGCTTGTCCATATCAGCTCTAAGGTCTTCAATCTTCCTTTCCATTTCAGCCTTGAGAGCCCCGGCCTCGTCAATAAGTTTTGCCTGCTCAAAGAAGCCTTTGATCTGTTGTTCAGCTTCTTTGATACCAGCTTCAAGGGTTTTTGCCTGTTCCTGGGTGCGCAGGATAATTTCATCCCGCCGGGTTTCAACTTCGCGGTGAATATCATCCACAGCTTCTCTTGCAGAAGCAATGCGAGTGTCCTGTTCGCTTAACTGCTGCCGTGATTTTTCAAGGATCTGCTGAACCTCTTTAAAACGGTTTTCTGTATATTCGTTTATGTCCTTAAGCTTTGCTTCAAGCTCACGCTGGTTGAGTTTTACATTCTCGGATGCAGACAGACTAAGCCCCGAGACCTCTGCCTTGATTGCAGCTAATGCTTCCTTCCTTGAATCCTCAAGGCTGCTGTCAAGCTCTTCCTTGTAAGCAGCTAAGGTAAGGTCTGCTGCCTGCATTTGTTCACGTATGCTTTCTTCAAAAGCTCCTGTATCTGTATTTAATTTTTCAAGCAGACCCATAATCTTTGCATTTCGCTCATCAAGTTCCCTGCGTAATTCATCTGTCATTTTTTGCTCGAGTGTCTGCCGTTTTTCAGCTTGATCTTCGTCAGCCTCCTTAAGCTTTGTCTCAAGATCATCTTCGAGAGCAGAAATCTGCATAGCCATTTCAGCCTTGCGTTTTTCCAGGTCAGAATAAAAGTCTTTTTCAAATTCACCCAGTTTTTCTGAAGTATTATCATAAGCAGCAGACCTGAGCGAAGAAAGTTCATCTTCTATCTCTGCCATGCCTGCCTTGTATTTTTTAATATTTGCATTAAATTCAGAATCTGTTTTTTCCAAATTCCTTGAAGATTCATCTGTAAATACAGCAAAATCATTTTTTACACGGCTGACAGTTTCCTGCATATAGCGCCGCAGCTCTGTGTCTAGTTTACGGCTTTCTTCTGCAAGGGATTCAAGCTGTTTGAACTCGGTGTTTTGGGCTTCCCGGTATTCTTCCAGTTTTGAGGCAGTCACTTCCAGGGCTTTTTGCTTCATGTCTTCAGCAGCTTTGGCTAAAAGATTTTCCTGTGTGGAAATGGTATTTGAAATATTTGCCTTTAGGTCTTCAAGGCGTTTTTCCAGGGCATTGATATCATTTTTGAATGTTTTTTCATCATTCCTGTAAGATTCTTTAAGAACTTTATCTTTTGCTTCCCATTCGTGGCGTTCTTTTTTCCAGTCTTCCCTAAGGGTTTTTATGGCATTCTGAATTTCCAAAACCCGATCTTTGGCGTTTTCCTGATAAGCGCGAATTTTTTCTTCTTCTGCTGTTTTGATTTTTTCTATTCTGTCCCTGGCCTGCTCTTTAAGCTTTACAAGAGCAGCTTCTTCCATCCTGTCTGCCCTTTGGCTGGCCTGTTCAAGCGCTGTTTTAAGGGTTTTGCTTACTATTTCCAAATCATGTGCCAGGGTTTTTTCCCTATGCTTTTCGATTTTATCTACAGCTTCCCTGTGATCTTCAACCTTGCGCTCGATTGTTTCTGCTTGTGAACTCAAGTCTGATACTGATGATCTTACTTCTGCCAGAACTTCTTCTGTGCTTGACTTGAGGGCTTCGTAATTTTCCTGCCTTAATTTTACCTCAAGGCTTCCAAGTGAGTTTTCAATGCTATTAAGACCGTTTTTTGCTTCTGTAAGGCGCTTATGAACACTGTCTACAAAAACCGACTCATCCCTGATCCTGTTTAGGTTCTCTTGAACCCTGTCAGTCATGCGTATAAGTTCCTGCAGGGATGTGTCATATATATTTAATCGCTCGTCTATGCGGTCTGTGGCAGCGGCTTTTTCTGCAAGCTGCTCATTGTTTGCATGGATGCGGTTCATCAGCTCTTTGGCAGATTCCTGTTCAACCTTAAGCTCAATGCCAAGATTTTTTATTGCTGCTTCCAGCTCTTCAACATAGGCGGAAATATCGCCCTTTTGCTTGTCTGCATGCCTGCGAAGCTTTTCAAGGATTCTGCTGCGTTTGTCCAATGAACGGAAAAGAAAGAGTATTAGAATAACTATGCCCAGGGTTAAAAGATTCCCTACGGTAAAAAATCCCATTTCAAAATCAGCTTAGCACAAATTTTTGTAATTGGCGATAGTCAAAAAACACAAAATCAGCCTGGCTTTCCCTTTTTTTATCCGGAAAAATAAAGCTTATTTTTGGCTTGATCCAGGCTGTTTTTAACCCGGCATTTTTGGCGCCAATTACATCATAGGAAAAACTATTCCCCACATAAAGTATCTCTGCCGGCGGTAAATCTAAAGCCTTGCACAAAGCCTTAAAAGCCAGGGGATCTGGCTTGAGCTGACCAATGACTTCTGAACAGAGTTCTATGTCCCAGAGCTTTTCCAAACCAAGATATTCCAGCTTGGCTTTTAGGGGAAAATCCGATAGAATGGCGAGTTTTGTTCCTTTTTCGCGTATGGAAATAAGCGTTTCTTTGACACGAGGAAATAGTTTAATATTTTTAAATAAAAGCTCCCATCCTCGGTAAATTATTTTTTCTGTTTTTGCTTCAATTTCTTCTATATAATATGAATTATTTGATGTTTTGGGTTTTAAAATCTCTGCCATATACCTGGCCTGAACCTTGTAAAACAAAGAATTTTCTTCTGCTGTATTTTGATTTTCCTGGCGCAGCCTGTCCCTGGCTTTCCCAAAAGCCATAAGGTATTTTCTGTGTCTAAATAAAAAAGGAAAAAGCCTGATATAAAACCTGTGGTTAGGATAAAGAGTCCCATCCAGATCAAAGGCCACAGCTTTGAACTTCATGCCTTATTTTATCCAATTATGAGACTTATGAATACAGGGAACTATTAATCGTGGCTAAAACGGCCGTTTATTGGTATACGCACAAGATTTATTTGCTGACCAGGATATCGGTTTCTAAAACCTGTAAATGAAGTCTCAGCTGCACTTTCAAAAACAACGACCTGGAAGTTCCCAAATTCATTAAAAAAGGGAACAAGGACTGCAACATGGTAATACTGACGCATTCTTGGAAGCCCTCTTGGGTTTTCCACAGTTGTAGGTGCGCCAATTTCATTATTTATTGCTGCAAGATATATTCTGCCTGGCTCATTTACAGCAAGAGTATAGAGCAGAGCATGAAGGCCTTCGAATCCATAGCCTACATCAGGTAAAAATCCCGGATAATGACGGACAGTACTGCCCCCGTTATCCCGGGCAATAATATGCGAAAATGTGTGGGTGCGGACTTCAAACTCCTCAAGAACTGAAAAAGCCGGGGATCTTAGTGTTGTTCCTGCCCTGGAAGCAAGGTTGCGTATCCAGTCAAGTCCAAAATAAGGATCCCTTATTCTTTCCCAGGGTTCAGTAAAGGAAGAATTGCGCTCATTAAATGGCTCTTTTAGGGGTGCTATGGGAAGGAGTTCTCCTGTATGCGGCCTTAGTATACCATCAACAATCCATTTGGCAAAACCTGAACAATTAAGTCCAAGCAAGCCTTCCTGTGCTGCCAGTGTTTCTATGTATACATAGCGCCCGTTTTCATCAATTGCACCGTCATCTGCAAATTGCAAATTAGGCAGCCTTTGCCTGACCGCATTGATAAAAGCCCTGGAATCGCGGTACATATCTGGCTCTGGATCAAAGTATTGCCTTGGAAACCTTGTACCTGCCAGCGCCAGAGCTTCTTCAACAGGTAAAAGCATAAGCCTTTCAAAAGCCATGGGTATAGGTAAAGACCTTACTACATGGGCATTGTACAAAACCACATCCATCTGGCTTCTGTCTCCGGAAAATGGAGTGAATTGCACATACATATTGGGATCACTTCTAAGGAAAATCCTTATTCTCAAAGGCATGCCGTCAGAAATTCTGCGTGTAAGTACCCATGAGCCCTGAGCCCAGCCTGGAAATGTATTACCAGCAACAGCAGCCATGGGGCCTTGCAATTCTCTTGCTAAAACTATTGCAAATTCGCCATTACCTCTTTCTGAACGCACTTCAATTCTTGAACCACCCTGCAGGGTATGCAGTTCAGCCCTTCTATTAAGAACCCTTGATGGAATTTCTCTGAACCAGGAATCCATAATCGCATGCCTTAAAGGCGAATCATCTTCGATTCTTCTGCTTGGCCTGTCCATAAAAGTCTGCTGGCTAGAAAGAAAACCTGAGAAAAAGAGTAAAATTATGATAAAAACAGAAAATTTCTTCATTCTTTATATAAATATCGACATTATCTTCTATATAATTGATAAATCAGATATAATATAAATCCGATATAATAAGAAAAGATAATTTTAGGAGAACTAGCCATGAGAGTATATAACAGGAGTCATGTAATCCTTTATTCATTCCTTACAGGATTGATAATAGTGATGCTGGCTTTGGGATTGGGCCTGTTCAGATTCCCTCAGGCAAATCCGGATGCCGGAAACTTGAATATTGAAACAAATACAGAGCCAAATGCATTTGAGCCTTATGATTTTAACTTTGAATTTCAGCAAAATGTACCGCTTTTACCAGTAAATATAAATACAGCGGATCTTCTTCCATTTAGTGAAGGCGAGCGCGAAAATATCCGTATATACGAACAGTTAAATGAAGGTGTGGTAAATATTACTACAGAAACTGTTGCAATTAACTGGTTTCTGGAACCTGTACCTCAGGAAGGGGGAGCTGGTTCAGGGACTATCTTTGACACAAGGGGCTTTGTTTTAACGAATAACCATGTAATTGCAAACGCGACAAAAGTGTTTATTAACCTTGCTGACGGCAGCCAGTATGAGGGTACTGTAATCGGCACAGATCCAGAGAATGACATTGCTGTTCTAAAGTTTGATCCGCCGCCCGGCATGGAATTACGGGTAATTCCTTTTGGCAGCTCTGACAACCTAAGGGTTGGGCAAAAAGTGCTTGCAATAGGCAATCCCTTTGCGCTTGAACGAACCCTGACTGTGGGCATTGTTTCCGGGCTTGGCCGTCCAATACAAATATCAAATAACCGCATTATCAGGGACATGATCCAGACAGATGCTTCGATTAACCCGGGCAATTCCGGCGGACCTCTGCTTGACGCCAATGGCCGCATGATAGGCATGAAT
>Ga0099364_10007126_pt1 | contig 16067 bp, 11 predicted proteins | sample TergutTh196P3_FD_73070 | JGI IMG/M metagenome (GOLD analysis project Ga0099364, IMG submission 73070) | Microcerotermes parvus P3 segment gut microbial communities from Pointe-Noire, Republic of the Congo - Th196 P3 | ecosystem: Host-associated > Arthropoda: Insects > Digestive system > Gut ...
AGTCAGAAAAAAGATAAAATCAGTTATTCAGTTATTCAATTATTCAATATTAATATAAGTATGAAACCAATTATTCGCAATTTAATAAGTGTAGTCCGCCGATTCAAACTGGCGGCGACCCTGAATATCCTGGGTCTTTCGGTTGCTTTTGCAGCCTTTATGGTCATCATGATTCAACTGGATTATGATACCGGTTTTGATAAATGTCATAAGGATTATGACAAGATTTTCCGTTTGGAAATGACTCGAAATACGGAAGCGATTGCAATTTTAGCCCGTCCGATGGCTGAACGTTTCTTTGAATCATCGCCTCATATTGTGGCTGGTACGATTTCTAATCCATTAGGTGAATTATTTGGAATGGGCGCATCTTATTTCCATGTTGAAAAAGGCGGCGCAAAGTATTATTTTAAGGAAAAATCAATCCAGGTTTCCCCTGAATTTACGGATGTTTTTACTTTTGATATTACAGAAGGCACGAAAGACGCCTTAAAGACTCCCGGCAATGTAATCATTCCGTTAAGCCTTGCACGCAAGTTATTCGACAATGAATCAGCCGTTGGCAAACAGCTTGTATACGATGAAGCAAGTCAAACGGTTGGGGCGGTATACCGCGATTTTCCGGACAATACGATTGTCAATAACTGTATCTATATCCCCATGCCGGAAAATGAAAACAAGGATAATTGGGGAAATCAGAATTATCATGTTTATATTCGTGTCAATGAAGCGTCTAATGCGTCTTTTTTGATTGAAAACTTCATGCAGAATCCGGATTTTGACTTTGAAAAATTAGGAGTAGGCATGAGGCTTACGGCTTTACCGGAAATTCACTTTGTAACAGATGTACAATATGACAATACGCCCAAGTCAAGCCGACAGACGTTGATGATTTTGTGTGCCATTGCTATCGTGATTATTGCCATAGCCGCTATTAATTTTACCAATTTCAGTACAGCATTGACGCCGATGCGCGTCAAAAGTATCAATACGCAACGCGTCCTGGGCGCGCGGCGGAGTACCTTACGGTCAGCGCTTGTTTTTGAGGCGGTTTTTATCAGTTTGTTTTCATACGGCGTAGCGCTTTTCCTCGTATCCGTATTTGAAAATAGTCCGCTGGAAAGGTTGGTTGACGCCGATTTATCGTTTGCGGCGCATCCGTATATTTTTGGCGGTACGGCTTTGGTGGCGTTCGTTACCGGTTTTCTTGCCGGCGTATATCCGTCGCGTTATATGACTTCGTTTGCTCCGGCATTGGTGTTGAAGGGTAGTTTCGGTTTGTCGCACAAAGGCAAACAATTGCGAAATACGCTGATAGGTATTCAATATGTGGCTTCTTTTGCATTGATAATCGGAGCTTCATTTATGTATCTGCAAAATCATTTCATGCAACATTCGTCGTTGGGATATGATAAAGATACGATGATTACAGTCGATATCCGTCAAATACAAGATAGCCGCGATGCGTTTACGAATCAGATAAAGGCGTATGCGGGGGTTGAAGATATTACTTATGGTCAATTCCTTTTGTCGAGTTCGGATTCGTATATGAAATGGGGAGTGCCCTACAAAGGCGAAAATATCGTTTTCCAGGTTTTTCCGGTACATTACACATTTCTGAAAGTAATGGGGATTGAGGTTTCCGAAGGTCGCGATTTCAGGTTTGAAGATGCAAATACCCAGCGTGGCGTATGGATATTCAACCAGGCTGCAAAAAATCAATTAAATCTTGAACTTAACTATACATTTGAGGACTGGGTCGGCGGTGAAATCATAGGTTTTATGCCTGATCTCAAAATCGCTTCTTTTCGTACGGCTGTTGAACCAATGGCGTTTCAAGTGTCAGGAACCGAGAATAACTGGCATAATCCCAATATTGCTTATATCAAACTACAGGCAGGTACCAATATACACTCGGTGATGTCGCATATTCATTCCACGCTATCGACCTATAATTCGGATTATCCATTTGAAGTTCGCTTTTATGATGAAATCCTGCAACGGCTGTATGAAAAGGAAACAGCGCTGAGTTTGTTGATTTCGCTGTTCAGTATGCTGGCAATTTTTATATCGATTGTGGGCGTATTCGGCTTGGTGGTATTCGACAGCGAGTGCCGCCGCAAGGAAATAGGTATCCGCAAAGTGCTTGGCGCATCTACCATCGGTATTATCATAATGTTCAATAAGATATATTTCAGGATATTGGCGATTTGCTTTGTGGTGGCGGCGCCGCTTGCATGGTATGCTGTCTACCGCTGGTTAGAAAATTTTGCGTACAAGACGCCGATGTACTGGTGGGTTTATGTATTAGCTTTTTTGGTGATAGGCGTAATAACAGCAGGCACGGTGACTTTCCAAAACTGGCGCGTAGCAAGCGATGATCCGGTGAAGGCGATAAAGAGTGAATAATTGAATAACTGAATAACTGATTTTTGGTGGTGAACGGGTAATTCTTGTGAATAAATGCTTATTTTTGCAGCATGAAAACTTCCCGTTATGCTGTTTTGGCTGTGGTATGTTTGTCGGCGGCGCTCGTTCCTTTTACGGGGTCGTCCATCAATCTGGCATTGCCCCAGATAGCCAAAGAGATGAAGTTAGATGCCGTAGCGCTCGGTTGGATTGTCACTTCGTTCCTGTTGGCGTCGGCAATCTTCCAGATCCCTTTCAGTAGGGTGGGGGACTTGTTCGGGCGAAAAAAAGTACTCACGGCAGGCGTTCTGCTGTTTTTGTTTGCATCGGTTGCCTGTGTGTTGTCGCCAACGGGAAATATGTTGATTGCCGCCCGTTTTGTACAGGGAATTGCCAGCGCGATGCTGTTTGGAGTCAGTATGGCTATTGTGACGTCGGTATTTCCCGCCAACGAACGCGGCAAAGCGCTCGGTATCAATACTTCCGTCGTTTATTTTTCCATTGCTGCGGGACCATTTCTGGGCGGGATGCTCACGCATTACTGGGGATGGCGCAGCATTTTCATCGTAACGGCTTGTCTGGGTTTGTTGGCGCTTGCCGGTATTTTTATCTTCCTGCGAGACGAATGGGTCGATGCGAAAGGCGAACGTTACGACTGGTGGGGGACGGTGATTTATGCGCTCGGATTGTCGGCAGTCATCTACGGGAGTTCCATATTGCCGTCTGTTTTGGGTTTCAGTTTGATAACGGCAGGTATGGCTGCATTTGTAGCGTTTTTCTATTATGAGAAACAACAGGCATTTCCGGTATTCAATATGAATATGTTCCTGGCGAATAGCGTCTTCCGCATGTCGTCGTTTGCGGCGCTTATCAATTATGCTGCCACATTTGCCATCGGGTTTATGTTGAGTCTTTATTTGCAGTATATCAAAGGGTTCGATGCTCAAAAAGCCGGTCTGGTATTGGTCATTCAGCCTGTTGTGCAGACCATTATCTCGCCATTAGCCGGTAAATGGTCGGACAAAGCGAGCGCCGGTAAGATTGCCACGCTTGGGATGGCGATCATTGTTGTTTGCCTGCTGGCGATGCTGTTGCTTACGCCCGACACATCCATCATCCTGCTAATTGCCATCCTGACAGTGTTGGGAACAGGGTTTGCCCTGTTTTCATCGCCTAATGTCAATGTGATCATGAGTTCGGTCGAAAAACGCTATCTTGGGATGGCTTCGGCAACCACAGGAACCATGCGCCTTACGGGACAATCCATCAGTATGGGCATCACGATGATGATGATAGCGGTTTTTGTGGGAAAAACACAGATTACGATCGAAAATCAGCTGCACTTCATGCAATGCCTGCATTATACGTTTGGCGTATTTGTCATTTTGTGCATGATAGGGGTATATACGTCGATGGTGCGAGGGAAGACCGTAAGATGGATGTAGGGGCATGACCTGCGTGTCAGCCCCAATATTCATAAAAAGCAAAAAAAACCGCAAAATATTTGCAAATAAAAAACATTTGTATTAATTTTGTCCCATTAAAGATTGATTTTGGTTTTTTATTCATAATAACGCATCAGATTCTTCACCATAAATACGTATAAATATGAGTCGAACAATTGTAATTCTGTGTTTATTTCTATTAAGTAACAATGAAATTATTAAAAGTCAAAGTGTTATGAAATTTAATTTAGTACAGTTGCCTTATGCAACAGATGCACTGGAACCAGTGATTAGCAAGCAAACCATTGATTTTCATCATGGTAAACATTTGCAAACGTATGTGAACAACCTGAACAATCTTATTCAGGGTACACCTTTTGAAAACGCCGATCTCGAAACGATTGTGAAAGAATCGGAAGGGGCTATTTTCAATAATGCCGGTCAGATATTGAATCATAATCTCTATTTTCTGCAATTCTCCCCGACGGGAGGCGGAAAACCTTCCGGTCGATTGGCTCAGGCAATAGACGCCACGTGGGGGTCGTTCGAGAATTTTCAGAAGGAATTTGAAACCGGTGGAACCGGTTTATTTGGATCCGGATGGGTTTGGCTTGCAGCCGACAAAGACGGAAACCTGTCTATTGTCAGAGAATCCAATGCCGGAAATCCGCTTACCAAAGGATTAAAGCCATTGCTGACCTTTGACGTATGGGAGCATGCTTATTATATTGACTTTCAGAATCGCCGTGCAGACCACCTGAATAGTTTGTGGACGATTGTGGATTGGAAAATAGTTGAAAGCAGGTATTGATTTTTTGTGTATATTAACTTACATTAATTAAATTAAAGGTATGAAAAACAGATTAATTCCATTTTTTGCGAGTTTGTTGCTCCTGGTATGGAGCACGATGTCATGTAAGCAAAATCAAAGTGAGTGCTGCTGTACCGTGAGTGAAGCCAACGAAAAAGCTTCCGTTGTCGTAACGCTTAAAGATTATGGCGCCGAACCTACGGTATTGGATATTGACGCTTACACTGTGGCAAACGATAATTTCAGAACAGCGCTGTGGACGGGTTCACTCCTTCAGGTTACGTTGATGTCAATCCCTGTGGGCGGAGAGGTTGGTTTGGAACAACATAACGATACCGACCAGTTTCTACGTATCGAAGAGGGCGAAGCCAAAGTAGTGATGGGCGACAGCGAAACATCGCTTACCTTCACTCAAACGGCGGAAAAGGATTTTGCTATCATCGTTCCTGCGGGTAAATGGCATAATATTATCAATACAGGTGATAAACCGTTGAAATTGTATTCAATTTATGCGCCTGTGGAACACCCTCACGGCACAGTTCATAAAACGTTTGAAGAAGCCGAAGAAGCGGAGCATCAGCACTAACGATTCTTCTTCCATATCTGGTACGAATTGATGATATTCTGCCAGAGGATATAGGCTGCAGGGGCAATTGAAACGAGGGGATGAAGGAAGGTTTGCGCCATCCAGATGGCTAAGATCGTGTTCTTTTGTCCCAAGCCCTGTCCGGAAGAGATGGGATCGCCATACCGCTTGCCGATACGGCGTCCAATGATAAATTGCATACAACAAAAGAATAAAGCAATAAGCGCCAACCCTATTTCAGTCTTGTATTCCGATTTATCGTTATTCAAAACAAACTGAACGGTAACGCCGGTTACGATTGTTAAGGCGATTGCCCAAAGGTAAAATGTCAACTGAGGAATCCGGATCAAAACATGATGCGCCTTAGGGACCCATTTTCGCAGAGCGACAGCTATAAACAGCGGCAAGATAAGGATTGGGAAAACACGTTTGCATATATACCATACCGATTGCCAAAAAAACAGATCATCGTGTACACCAATCAGCGAAAAGTACACCGGAGCGAATATCGCGACAGCAATATTGCAAAACAACAAATAAGCAGTCAGAAACCCTACATTACCTCCTAACATGCCTGTAATCACCGCAGCAGCCGTAGCCGTTGGCGTTAACAGACATAACAATGCGCCCTGCGCCAGGATTTCATTGAACGGACGAATCAGTAAATAAACCGTAATACTACCCAGTAACTGTATCAACAACAACCATATATGTGCCGGATGAAAACGTATATCCTTCCATGAAATTTTGCTGAACGTGACTAATAACATCGCAAAAATCAAATACTGCGTCAGAAACGATAGCCGCCCCATCCATTGATAAGTCAATGTACCGGTAACCATGGCAATCGGCAACATCCAATCTTTTAATTTTTTCAACGAATCTTGTTTATCAAATGTCTAAAAAACTATAAACTATCAAACTACTGAGTCAGGAATATAGCGAACAAATGCCTCGATGGCTTCGTACGATGCCAGTCCTAATTTCTGATACAACTCTGCTGTTGCACGATTCCTGTCTTCGGCGCGCTGCCAGAACAAACGTTCATCATCACCCAGAAACGGAGCGCTTTCGGCCTGCGACTGGTGTTTGAGGATGGCATTTCGTTTGAGGCGAAGTTCTTCGGGGCTTATCGGTACAGCCATTTCTATATGATCCATTTCCCATTCGGCCCACGCACCCCGGTACATCCAAATCCAGCAGTTTTTCATCCACTGTTCATCTTTCAGTTCATCTACGGCTGCCAGCACAGCATCTAAGCAAACCTTATGCGTACCGTGCGGATCTGCCAGATCGCCGGCTACAAACAATTGGTCGGGCTTCACGTCGACCAATAATTTCTTGATAATATCAATATCTGCCTGGCTCAAATCACCTTTCATAATGGCTCCCGTCTCATAAAACGGCAAATCAAGGAAATACACATTTTCATCTTTTACTCCCGAATACCTGCAGGCGATACGGGCTTCTTCGCGCCTGATGGTTCCTTTCATAAACAATACATCAGGGGTTTCCGGTTCGCCTTCCTTTTTCTCAAAACGCAAAAAACGGATGATATCTTCCGCTTTCTTTTTCACGGTCTGGTCAATCGTATATTTTAGGCATACGTCACGCAAATATTCACAATAGCGAATTACTTCTTCATCACCCACTGCAATATTTCCCGAAGTCTGGTAAGCCACATATACATCATGATGCTGATCACACAACCGCCTGAAAGTCCCTCCCATCGAAATCACATCATCATCCGGATGCGGACTGAAGACGATTACTTTTTTGGGATAAGGAAGTGCACGCTCGGGACGGTTCGAATCGTCGGCATCGGGTTTTCCACCCGGCCATCCTGTTATCGTATGTTGTATATCATTGAAAATCTTGATATTTACGTTATATGCCGAACCAAACAATGCAAGCAGTTTTCCTAACCCGTGTTCGTTATAATCTTTGTTTGTCAGTTTCAGGATGGGTTTGCCCGTCTGTTGACACAACCATACAATCGCCCTGCGAATCAGTTTATTATCCCATTCGCAAGAAGCGACTAACCAGGGATGACTAATCCGCGTTAAAGCGCTTGCTGCATGAAGATCGATTATGATTTGGGTGTTTGGATGATTTTGTAGACATGATGCGGGAAACATATCATCTGATTTATCTTCAACGGTTTGCCGGATATGATTGGATTTTTCTTCACCCCATGCCATTAAAATAATATTTTTTGCTTTCAGGATGGTTGACAGTCCCATGGTAATGACGCCGAGCGGGATATTCTCGTTTGTACAGAAAAAACGGGCTGCTTCTTTGCGTGAATCATTATCTAACAAAACCAAATGGGTACGTGAACCAATGGGCAATCCGGGTGTATTAAAACCAATACAACCGGAATGCCCGATGCCTAACAAAAGATAATCTATACCACCCATGGAATCAATCTGTTGATCATATTGACGGCAAAAATCATAAATAACATCTTTTGTCATAAGACCATCCGGATAATAAATATTATGCGGATCAATATCGACATGATCCAAAAATGATGCCTTAAGAACGGCGAGATTACTGCAAACAGTACTTGTCAGCGGATAAAATTCATACACTAAGAAAACGACCACATGCTGGAAACTCAATTGTTCTTCTTTGTGCATGCGGATCAATTCCTGATATACATTTTGGGGCGAACGTCCTCCAGGTATGGCCAGCACAAATTTCTTTGCTGTTTTTTGTGTTGTCCGAATCTGAGCAGCGAGTTTCTTTGCAATAGCCAGCGAACCTTCAGTTGCAGAATCATACATAAAGGTCGGTATTTTTTCAAAACGGGTCAGAATTGACTGTTCATAAGCATTCTCAGGATGATAATAGTGCTTCGGAATCCTGGTTAATGTTATTTTTGAACTAAGATTTGCTTTCATATTACTTTTTTACATGCAAAGATAGTATATTTACATGAAATTGGTGTATCTTTATACGCTGGAATTGCATTTTTCAGCATGGAGACACAAAGGACACTGAGAATAAAGGACACTTTTAAAAACTCCTTACGCCATCCTGAACTTGTTTCAGGATCTCCTTTGCTTTAAGGAGATTGCGGATTGCGTCCGCAATGACGGAAGTGCAACAAACTGAGTTTTTAGAAATTCTCTAAATACTTGAATTTCCTTTGTCTGAGATTATTTTTGATTGAATGATGATTGTTTTTCGCTACGACAAGACATTTGAAGGTTTACTGACCGTCGTATTCGACGCTTACAGCCGGAAGTCATTTCCTGACAGGCTTCTGTCGGAGAAAGACGTTGAACCCTTATTTACAGAGGAATGTCATACTGTTATCTCATCAGAGGAAAAGTCGGGACGCGTATGGAAATCCCTTCAGCAGAAGTTGCCAAAAAACGCCTGCAATATGCTGATGTATGTATGGTTGTCCGAAATTGAAGGAACGGATGAACTATTGTTTCGTTATATCCGTAAAACATTTGACTCTACGCATTCCATGGCCCTCAATTTTGGGGATGCGGATGTGTTAGAAGTCGAAAAGATAGCCCGGAAAGTGGCTCATGAAGCATTGTATATCAAACAGTTTATTCGTTTTCAAAAAGCGGCTGATGATATTTTCTTTGCGCCCATTCGTCCCCTATACAATGCTTTGCCGTTAGCTGTGCGTCATTTTACCGACCGCTATGCCGATCAACAGTGGGTCATCTACGACTTGCGACGCCAATATGGATACTATTACGACCTGCATACCACCCGCGAGATCACTTTTGCCGACGAAGATCATGCGTTGCGTGAAAAGTTAGATGAATCACTGATGGCAGCCGACGAAAAATTATTCCAGGCACTCTGGCAAGGCTATTTCAAAGCGCTGACAATCAAAGAGCGTATCAACCCGCGCCTGCAACGTCAACATATGCCTGTCCGTTTCTGGAGGTATTTGACGGAAAAACAATGAAATGATGTTTTTTAAAAAAAATGCAGCAAGCCTGTAAGCCGGGTTCTGTTCGAGGTGATCTCAGTTTGAGATTTTCAAAAACCAAAACATTATTCACATTAATACATTTACCTCCTCGTGTCTGCCATTTATCTTGGCCTGCCGTCGCCGGCAAGCTCTTGCGGTCTACCCCCCGGCATCGGACGAGCCATCCTTATAACGCCGGTATACATGACCTTTCAACCCATCAGGCGTACTGCCTTCTGTATTACGACAGAAGCGGTAAGCTCTTACCCCACCTTTTCACCCTTACCCCACCTAAGCGTGGCGGTTATTTTCTGTTACGCTACTCTGCCCTCACGAACAGCTTCCCGTTAGGAAGGATGGCGCTCTGTGTTGCCCGGACTTTCCTCTCATCCACAAAGGATCAGCGGCAGACCGGCCTGCTGCAATCATGCAAAGATATGTTCTTTTTTCTTAATTCCAAATTTCTGATTCATAATTCTTAATTTTCATCTATCTTTGCGCTCAATTCAACAAGCGACCAATGCAGGCATCTTCAGGCGTAAGAGATTTAACCCGGGGCAGTATCTTCAGACAGTTGACCGGTCTGGCTTTTCCACTTATGGCGACCAGTTTTATCCAGATGGCTTATAATCTGACTGATATGGCATGGGTAGGTCGGTTAGGCAGTGAATCAGCAGCTGCAGTCGGGACAGGGGGATTGTTGATGTGGCTGACCTCTTCAATCGCCTTGCTTTCGAAGGTAAGCGCTGAAATAACGGTCGGACAGTCGATAGGAGCAGGCAAATTAGACGAGGCAAAGTTATACGCTTCCCATACAACCACCATTGCTTTCATTATCAGCCTATTTGTAGCATGCATTTTATTTTTTGGTGCGGATACCATCATCTCATTTTTCAAACTAAACGATCAGGTATCTACTGAAGCCGTTCAGTATTTGCGTGTTATATCTACTGCTCAGCCATTCACTTTTATGATATTAACATTTTCGGGCACCTATAATGCTTCCGGAAAGAGCCGCATCCCATTCTACCTGATTTCTACGGGATTAATCCTGAATATGACGCTGGATCCTTTACTGATCTATGGTGTTGGTCCTGTCAAAGGCATAGGGGTTTTGGGAGCAGCCATTGCTACCTGGATATCTCAAGGCGTTGTGTGTATGCTTTTTATTTGGCAGATGAAACGATCAAACGGTATTCTGAGCCGATTTCCGTATCTGATCAAATTAAGGAAAAAACACCTGTTCAGAATTATCAAGATCGGACTTCCCGTCACATTGATGCATGTACTTTTTGCTTTAATCAATACTTATCTGGCAAGGATTGCATCAGTCTTCGGCGGACATATCGGCATCACCAGTCAGACGACCGGCGGACAAATCGAAGGTGTCACCTGGCATACTGCATTAGGATTTTCGACTGCATTGGGCGCTTTTGTGGCACAAAATTACGGTGCCGGCAAAATCGACCGTATGCAAAAAGCCTACCGGTATACTTTGTTTTTCATGATGTCGCTGGGCGCTTTGATGACAGTATGTTTTCTTTTTGCGGGAAAACAAATATTCGGATTATTTATTCCCGAGCAGGAAGCGGTCGTTGCCGGAGGCGAATACTTGGTTATCATGGGGGTATCTCAAGTATTTATGACGCTCGAAATCACCACACAGGGAATGTTCAACGGAGTCGGAAAAACCATCCCTCCTTCGATCATAAGTATTGTATTTAACATTTTGCGTATACCTTTGGCCATCTTTCTGGCGTCGGTTATGGGAATCACAGGAGTCTGGTGGGCAATCTCCATTTCTTCCATCATCAAAGGCGTCATTTCACCTGTTTGGTTTCGGTTGATTTCAAAAAAAACCGCCAAAATGACAGATTTTAAATGTTAAAAATAATTGGCAACCTTTTTGTTATCGTTAAGTAGGGTTAACAATGATACGAAGAGCGTTAAAAGTGCTAAAAAGTTATGGTTATATCAAATATTTGCACTAATTTTGAGTTTTCTTTGCAAAAAGGAACTGTATTCATTAAGATTTAATTTACAAAACATAGAAATATATGAAAACATTTTGGAAAAGAACATTAACTTTTGTAATAGTAGCTGTCGTCAGTTTTATTACATCTATTGGAGCTGTTGCGTATCTGATCAAGAATAATAAAGATGTACAATCTTTTTTGATCGAAGATAATACGCATTTTAAGCAACCAGTGCGTTTAGCCAACTACTCTTATGATGTGGCTGAAAACATAGATTTCACGTATGCTGCCGAACAGGCTATTCATGCAGTCGTACATATCCGGTCTGTACAAAGGGCGCAGGCTTCAAGAAGGGAAAACAATCGGGATTTTGACCTGTTTGAATATTTTTTCGGAAACAGAGAAGGGCAACCTCGTACGCCACAACCTCGTACGGGTTTCGGCTCCGGAGTGATCATCTCGACCGACGGATATATTATCACCAATAATCACGTCATTGAAAGGTCCCAGGAGATTGAAGTTACATTAAACGACAACCGGTCGTTCACTGCCAAAGTGATCGGCACAGACCCTACTACCGATATTGCTTTATTAAAAATTGAGGCGACCGACTTGCTGACACTTCCGTTTGGTGATTCCGAAAATCTGAAAGTAGGCGAATGGGTGCTGGCAGTTGGAAATCCTTTCAATCTGAAATCGACTGTTACGGCCGGCATTGTCAGCGCTAAGGGACGTGCAGATTATACAGGCAGTACAGATCGTGATAGAATCCAGTCGTATATCCAGACAGATGCGGCCGTTAACCGTGGAAACAGTGGTGGAGCACTGGTTAACACCAAAGGAGAACTGATAGGCATCAATACAGCCCTGTATTCGGAAACAGGCAATTTCACCGGTTATTCATTTGCCGTACCGATCAGTATTGCCGGAAAAGTAGTAGCCGACCTGAAGCAATTTGGCGTTGTACAACGCGCCATGTTAGGTGTGAGCATTCTAAATCTGCAGGACGCCAAACGGAATGACGATAAAGTGAAAGTGTTGGAAGGAGCCTATATTGCTGAATTTACGGAACGCAGTTCGGCCAAAGAAGCCGGAATGGAAATAGGCGATGTGATTACATCTGTGAATGGAGTGAGTGTAAGATCTACCAGTGCGCTACAGGAACAGATCAGTAAATTCCGTCCGGGAGATAAGGTCAAGGTAGATGTCGACCGCTACGGAACGACGAAGAGTTTGACGGTAGAACTTCGTAATGCCCAAGGCAATACCGACATTGTAGAAATGGCCAAAGATGAAAATGTTGCCGAAGTATTGGGCATTGAGTTACGCGTCCTTTCAGATGAGCGAAAAAGAGAATTGGGAATAAATTACGGTATTGAAGTAACCGGGACTACCAGAGGAGGTAAAATGCAGGAAGCCGGTATGCGGCGAGGATTTATCATCCTGTCGGCGAATAACGAGCGTGTATCTGCTCCGGACGATCTCTATAAAATTGCAGATCAGATATTAAAAGGCTCTTCAGAAGACAAGTGGTTATTTATCAGAGGTTTTTATCGCACAGGTCAGATACAGCGTTATGCGATTGATTTGGTGGAATAAAAAATATTTTGAGATGTGTAGCGCACATCTCAAAATATTTTATTAATTTTGCACCCCCATAATTTTTTCAATTAATAATATTGGATGAGACAACTAAAGATTACCAAGTCCATCACTAATCGTGAAAGCGCTTCGCTGGATAAATATCTTCAGGAAATTGGTCGTGAAGATTTGATTACAGTCGAAGAAGAAGTGGAATTGGCGCAAGCCATTAAGAAAGGCGACCGTAGGGCATTGGAGAAATTAACCAGGGCTAATCTTCGTTTTGTCGTTTCCGTTGCGAAACAGTACCAAAATCAAGGGCTTAGTTTGCCCGACCTGATCAACGAAGGTAATTTGGGACTGATCAAAGCAGCTGAAAAATTTGATGAGACAAGAGGCTTTAAGTTTATTTCCTATGCTGTATGGTGGATTCGCCAGTCTATTCTGCAAGCGTTGGCAGAGCAATCGCGTATCGTACGTTTGCCTCTGAATCAGGTAGGTTCACTGAATAAAATCAGTAAAGCCTTTTCGCGGTTCGAGCAGGAAAACGAACGGAAGCCATCGCCTGAAGAATTAGCCGAAGAACTGGATATCCCTGTGGATAAGATTTCGGATACGTTAAAAGTGTCTGGAAGGCATATCTCGGTGGACGCTCCGTTCGTCGAAGGCGAAGATAACAGCCTGTTGGATGTGTTGGTCAACGACGACGCCCCGATTGCTGATGGAACGCTGATGAATGAATCATTGGCAAAAGAAATCGACAGAGCGCTTGCTACATTAACCGAAAGAGAGTGTGATATTATCAAAATGTTTTTCGGTATCGGATGTCAGGAAGTAACATTGGAAGAGATTGGCGGTAAATTCGGGCTTACCCGCGAACGCGTACGCCAAATCAAAGAAAAGGCCATTCGCAGGCTTAGACAGGGAACACGTAGCAAGTTGTTGAAATCTTATTTAGGTTAAGAAAGAAATTGCTGTAAAGAACAGGAATTTCCGATGGGAAACAGGGGCTGTCCGAACAGGACGGCCTCTGCTTTTTTGCCCCAATTGTCGCAAGTCTCCGGGTGTTCGTTGCACAACTCGCTATATTAATGATAGATTTTATTATTACCAATGATTGCAAACGATTTAAAATATTGTTTTTCACTGGATTGCTTCGTCCTCTTCGCTTCGCTCTGAGTCCTCGCAATGACGATACACGCTGACCGTCATTGCGAGGGCGTCAGCCCGAAACAATCCAGAAATAGCAGAATATCAAAACATTGTAAAATGATTCCATTGGCATGGCAAGTTGCGCAACAGCCACCTCCTGACTTGTGCCTATTTTGTCAGTTGAAGTTTGTAACTTCCGATACGCTTGACGGAGTTGTAAACTTCTGATGTTTTACGCACAAGTCCGGAGCGCGCGAGAGAGGGGGGATTCAGGCACAATTCCTGAGACTTGCGCCGACGGGCGGTTTTTAGTTCATGATTCAAGAAAATATTCATGAACCTTCATGATGCAATCAAGGTGCTGGAAAAAAAATTGAATAAAATTCTGTAATCATCGTTAAACTAAACTGTTTTTTTCCTGTCTAAAAGAGGAGGAAACAAATTAATATTTTTCTGATTTTTAAAAAAAATTAGTCGATTAATAGTGTTCATTTAAAAAAACAGTGTAATTTTGTTCAAATTATATTAACATTTATGTGATTGTTGGATGTCAGACCGGCAAATTGACAGAATTGATTTCTTACGCAAGGGTAGTTCTCTTGCCATGGGAGTTGTTGCCAATGCCATAACAGGAGGTATACCCGGCATGTTTTTGGCTGCTATGGGCAATCAAAAACCGGCGCCTCTAAAGGGTAAAACGATCGGTTTGCAGCTCTATTCCCTACGTGACCAAATGTACAGTGATCCCGAATTGACATTAAGTGATGTAGTGATGATGGGGTACAGTACGCTGGAACTTGTCGATTACTCGGGAGGCAAGGTATTCGGATATACGGTAGAGGAGTTTCGGTCAAAGTGTGATACGCTGGGGTTAGCCATCGTATCTTCGCATGTCGTCGCGAGAAAGTTTGCTATAGAATGCAGAGAAGAGATGAAAACGTGGTGGGATAAAGTGTTCGATGATCACGCAATCATGGGATGCAGGTATATTGTAATTCCCAAACTTAATATAGGGCTGAACGCCGAAGAGATTGAGGCCGACTGCCGATACCTTGATATAGTAGGCGAGATGGCCAAGGCTAAGGAGATGAGACTTGTCTATCACACCGGTTTCGAGGCGATGCAATTAGCAGATGGCAAACCCGTACTGGAGCATCTGATTGATGGGACCGATCCCGACAAAGTGGATTTCCAACTTGATACTTTCTGGTTGAAACAGGGAGGAGAGAAACCTGAAATGTGGCTAAAGCGTTATCCCGATCGTTTCACATCGTTGCATATCAGAGACAAAAGCACGATAGGAGATAATCCGAAAACGGATTTTAAGCCTGTTTTCGAGCAGTTTTTCGCAAATGGCATGCGTGATTATTTCGTTGAAATCGAATGGTATGACAGGTTTTCGCCGCAGGTTTGCGTTCAAAGGAGTTTCGATTATCTCGAAATCTCACCATTTGTAGTTTAGCAATCATTGTTACATTTTCATAATAATTTACTAACTCATTTAAAAACTTAACAAAATGAAAAAGATTTCGAGAGCAGAATTTCTAAAGACCTCAGCCGCAGGTCTGGCGGCTATGACAATCATCCCCAGTAGAGCGGCAGGCAAAAGCGTTAGTGGCCGTTCGGCTCCTTCCGACACATTCCAACTTGCAGCTGTAGGTGTTGGCGGTCAGGGGTCAGGTAACCTGCGCAACCTTGTTGGTACAGGCATTGTGCCTCCGCCCGCAACTCCGGCAGGTGGCGCACAGGGTGGAGGTGCACCGGGAGGTGGTGGCACTCAAGCGGCACGACCCACACCCCCTGTTCAAATTGACGGCGTCAATCTTGCCGTGATATGCGACATTGACGATGATTACTCCAAGGCATGCCGCGACCGGTATCCTGATGTGAAGTATGTAAAGGACTGGCGCAGGATGCTTGATGACGGTAAGGATATTGACGGTGTGATGGTTGCAACTGCCGACCATACTCACGCTATCATCACTGCCAATGCCATCACACTCGGCAAACATGTTTACACCGAAAAGCCTCTTACCCACTCGGTTTACGAGTCCCGTTTGCTGGCAAAGCTCGCCGAATACCATGGTGTAGCTTCGCAGATGGGCAACCAGGGCGCATCGGGTGCAGGCGTGGCGCAGTCTATTGACTGGATACTGGC
>Ga0099364_10007127_pt1 | contig 16067 bp, 6 predicted proteins | sample TergutTh196P3_FD_73070 | JGI IMG/M metagenome (GOLD analysis project Ga0099364, IMG submission 73070) | Microcerotermes parvus P3 segment gut microbial communities from Pointe-Noire, Republic of the Congo - Th196 P3 | ecosystem: Host-associated > Arthropoda: Insects > Digestive system > Gut ...
ATATATGTCCTTGAAAAAAGTACAGATAGAAATCTATTTGTATTTAATATGGAAGGAAATTTTGTAAGAAAAATTGGCAATAAGGGAAGTGGCCCGGCAGATCATGTGAGAATTTCCGATTTTACCATTGATACGGATAATGATGAGTTAATAATAATGGATGCTCGTAAAATACTTTTTTTTGACATATTGACAGGTCAGTTCAAAAGAACAGTAACACGTCAAAATAGAGATGGTTTGAGTTCCATAATGTATCATAACGGAAAGATTTATGCTGATTTGTATGAATACTCTAAAACAAGAGATACTTTTTATCTGATGCAATCTATAAATTTATCTAATGGAAAGCAGGATGGAAAATATTTACCAATAAATCAATATAATAAAGGATGGAATGAAACAGTTCAAATAGAAGTACCTCCTTGTATACCATTGTTAGATTCGCCGCTTCTGTTCAGACAATTATTTATGAATATTGTTTTTACAATAACTTCAGAAGGTCCAACTCCTTTTTTTATAATAGAAAGTAAAGATTTTGTTTCTGATAATGATTTAGATGTTTTAAAAGAATTAGAGAACAAACGAGGTTCAGTAAGTTTATCAATTTTTTTTTCTTTAAATAAAAAGAATAAAATATATTCTATTAGTGATTATTTTATTAATGATGAGCATATTTATTTTCAATTTCAAAAAGGTTATCAAATACAGAACGCTCTTTACAACAATGAAATAAATAAAACGCAAGTGTATAATGTCATTATAAATGATTTATTGTATAAACAAGGAGCTCGTGATAGAGGAAATTTTAAACCTCGTTTTTTTGACAAATCTGGTGTTTACGAATACGTTAATGTAATGTCAATTCCGGATTTCTTAGAATCAATAAAGAAAGGAGAAATAAATGATTTATTTAAAAAACAACTTCAAGATTTAAATGAAGAGTCAAACCCTATAATATTTTATTATGAGTTCAAGTAAAATCATTTACGGTTTAATGATTTTATAGGATTCATGGCCGATTCTTAAGAGGTAGATGCCTGGGGCATAGCGGGTCATGTCGATTTTTACTTCGGTATCGCTTGAGTGGAGGCGGAGGATCATGATGCCTTGAAGGGTGTAAAGCTGGATATCGTTGAGGCCTGAGAGGTTTGAGAGGGTGAGGATATCGTGTACGGGGTTGGGGGCGATGTGCGCTTTTTCAATGGTGGTTAATGTTGTGAAGGGAGCGCCCAGGTATTGTTTGTCGAGGTAATTGAGGCGGTCGGTGATCCAGTTGGAGATGAAGGCCATCTCGTTTGAGAAATCGCCAACGCCCCATTTGTTGCGTTCACGGGTTGCGGCGCCGCTTTTAATGAATAAACGGTGATAGGTGTCGAACCGGGCCATCAGGCTGTTAAATGAGAAATATGTACCGCGCAAGGCACGGTAGCGATTGATCAGTTTGTTGCGGTAGTTGTCGTAGTTCAAACTTTTCAGTCGGAGGAACAGATTGTTTTGTGCATGTTCGTAAGTGGATATAAATGAGTCGAAATCCTGATTCGGGCCTGTCAGACCGGAAGACCCTTCCCAGCGTCTGCCCCAAACGCCGTCAAGGTCCCAGGGCGTTATCGTAAATTGAATGGAGCTTGTTTGGTCATAAACCGAAAAATAGGTGTTTTTCCCATGATTATCGGAAGCTAACATCAACTCGATAAAAAGATAGTAATCTAAAAAAACAGGCAAATCGTAATGGGTCGCAACGAGCGCTCTGAAATTGGCGTCGCTCGTAAGATGCGACGACACCGTTATTGCATCTACAAGCGGTTTCCAGTCTAACGGCTCTCCATCGTCCAATTTGGGATACTTGGCCTCGAAACCGCTCCACCAGTCAGACCTGTTGTTGTAAGCAGTCGACATGGTATGCGCGCTACCATCCCAATACAGATTGCCGCCCAGCGTGCCGCTATTCCAATCTTTGCCCTTGTATAATCCACCCCGCGGAACGGCAGGCCAGACGTTTTCATTGATTTTCCTAAGTTTCAGTTGTTTACGGTCTACCTTTTCGGTCATGCAATACAAACCCTGATAGGCATCGTTGATAAAGACTTCGACAAAAACACCCCGCGTGCCGTTGACCAGCGCCGGTTCTGAAGCATAATAATACGGTTTGACTGAAAAATCGTTCCATAAGTCGGTCGAAACACGGTTACGCATCCGTGCCGGATCGATATACATGGCATCTAAAATCCAGTTGTTATCGTCGCGCAAGCCGAAGAACGAGCGGTCGATAGATGTGACGCCATCCGTATCTTTCAGTTTGATGGCAAACGGTTTTTTAGGCAGACCTGAAGCATAAGCGCCTCTGACTTTAATATTCATGCCTGATATTTCCGGTCGATCAGCTTTTTCAGGCTCTACAACGACTAATCCGGCTCTGTTATATACTGTATTGATAGACCATTCGGAAAAAACCTGAACGAGGGGAAGGCACGTGAAATAAAGCGTCCCTGAAGCTATGACCGTCGAACTTTGACGGATATATAAGGGCAAGGCGCTATTGGCAGTCACATATCCGAAATTAAAATCCTCACCATTCGTAACCTGCCGGTTGTTGATATAAAGCGAATGGGCTTCGTTTTTCAATTTGAAACGGACGTTCATCGTCAGGTTTCCGTCCATTTGCGATTCTGGAATTGTAAGGAAAAATTCTCTTTGTGGCGTATCAACGACCGGCGTTTGAAGGTCAAAACTTAATGTATCGGCATAACTTTGGAAAGAGCCGAGCGTCCGGTTCACTTGCGGCGCACCGGTATTGTCCATCGCATCGTCAATAACGCCCTCGCCTTCCGAATCGTAGAAGATAAACAGCTCGTTATTGCTTCCCGAACCGTTATACACGCCTAAGGGATATAATGAATCGTAGGCCGTTTCTCTTTTGTTCCATGCTTTTGCAGGATTGAGAACGGAACGGATCATATAATACGGCAAGTTGTTAGTCTTTCTGAGTTCCAGAGTAAAGAGCGTAGACTTGTCGGCGGCAAGCGAATTGACAAGAATCAACGCAGTACGGTCAGCTACCGTGTTATCATAGCGGATATACTGCAATGTGGCGGCATTTCGGAACGAATATTGGTTGTTTCCACGGTCTTCAATAATCCAGAAATCCGTTTCGAGCGCCGTTTCGTCGTTCCTGTCAGGAAAATAGACTAACGGATAGGAAGCCGAACCCGGGCTGACAGTCCCCATAGCATCGGACGAGAGCACAGCTATCAGATATTTACTTTGCGTAAAGAGCGGTTTTGCAAAAAGCGTCATGCACGCCATGAAAGGCATGAACAACCCCCAAAAAGAAACCAAAATTTTTCGCATCTCGATCAATATTAAAATAAAGCACAAAGATAGAAAAAAAATTGTTTTTCTTTGTACGAAACGAAAAAAAAATGAAAACTATTTCGTACCTTTGTATGTTATTTGGGACATTTTTTTCTGTAGGATTGAAGAATAATTATCAAAAATGTAACAATAATGTAACAATGTCAATATATTTTTGCAGCACGATTTTACCATTAGAAATTAAAAGCAGATGAAAAAAATTTTAACGCAGCCTTCGCATAAAGAGCTAATACAGAAAATGTTATTGTTTGTATGGCTGATAGCGATGGGTTCTATCGCTGTCATCGCTTCGTCGTGTTCCTCTAAGCAGGAGAACGAAGAACAGCCCACGCCTACGCGCTTCATCACGGGGGTTATTATCCCTTTGAATAGCGAATTTACCGCTAACGGCGAATACGTCATCACAGGGAATGGCTTCCAGGAAGGCGACAGAGTGTTTTTTGAAAGCGACGACGGCAGTAAGATAGAGGCGACTGTCATCGCGGTGACACCGACCTCCATCACCATCCTCATACCGTCTACGTTGGAAGACGGAAAACAGTATAAGATAGTCGTTTACCGTAATCAGAACAGCCAAACCCTCGGTACTACTAACGTAACACTTAAACTCATCGCTAACCTCGTCATTCCTGCCGAGATGCGGGTTGCATTGGGCGATGAAATCACGCTGGCAGGCATCGGTTTCGCAACGGGCGACAGAATCGTTTTTGAACAGAACAGCGACGTTGTAGCCGTCACAAAAAGCATTTCGACTACGGGTATCACGATTATCATCCCGGAGGAAATAGACAACGGGCGTGCGACGCTTTTACTTAAGCGGGCAAACGTAGACCATCCGTTAGGCGAAACGACCCTTATCATCTCCTTCTCGTTGGTCGTAGCCGATAAACCCGGCGCTACCATCAAGGGTGTCGTCTATTCGGGGGGGCGCGCCCTGTCGGGTGTCAGCGTTTCGGACGGCGATCTGATCACGCAGACCGACGGGAACGGACGCTACTGGCTCAACTCCGCCAAACGCAACAAATTGGCGTTTGTCATTCTGCCTTCGGGCTTTGAAGCGCAAGTGACGGAAGGCATACCGCAGTTCTGGGCAGCCTGCAAAGAGGCGGCAGGGGTGACGGAACAGATAGACTTCGCGCTCTCGCCCAAAAATAACGACAAGCATACGACGTTAGTTTTTACCGACTGCCACCTTGCCAACCGCAATTCGCCGCTCGACTATATGCAGTTTCGTGACGGGATACTCAACGAATTTAAAACCACATATAACAATGATAAAGACGTGATAGGGCTACATTTAGGCGATTTGTCGTGGGATTTGTACTGGTATGCCCAAAGTTTTGCCTTACCGGAAGCAAAGAAGGAGTTCGCCTCGCTTAATTTTCCCGTCTATGCTGTCATGGGCAACCATGACAACGATCCCTATCTCACCGGAGATTTCAACGGAGAAACGGCATGGAGAAACGTTATGGGGCCTGTGTATTATTCCATGAATATCGGACAAATTCATTACCTCATGCTCGACAATATACTATGGACTAATACCGGAGGCACGCAGGGCACAGTCGGCAATCGCAACTACAGTACGGGAATTGACAGTTACCAGCTCGAATGGATAAAGAAAGACTTAGCTTTAGTCGACGCCAATACGCCGATTATCGTCGGATGCCATATACCGGCTATCTCCTACGGCGGAGTGGGTGGCGACGGATACCTTACCAATACGGTTGTCGCAGGAATGAGCGCGGTGATGACTGAACTCCGGAAATTCAATACCGTACATATCGTTACAGGTCATAGCCACGATAACCGTAACATTACGATTGATTATCAGCAAGGTGCGTATGAAAGGCGGGAACATAACGTCGTCGCTACATCCGCCACATGGTGGTGGACTAATCAGTATACAACGCCGAACCGTATCAATATAGCGACTGACGGCACGCCCGGCGGGTATAAGATTTTCGATATTGACGGTAAAAATATCAAATGGCGCTACAAAGCCGTAGGACAACCCGATGATAGACAGTTTATGACCTTTGATATGAATGAGGTGAAGAATTATTGGGCGACAAACAGTACTGCGCTAACGGCGTTCTCCTATTCCGACTTTGCATCGCGCGCTAATGATTACAACAGTATCGGCGAGAACGAAGTATTAATTAATGTATGGGGGTTTGAACAAGGTTTTTGGAAGATCAATGTCATGGAAGGCAATACAAGTCTTTCGGTAGATGCAGTATGGCTCAATTGCCCTCTGCATACCATTTCGTATGATATTCCGCGCCGTGCAACGGGCGCTGATTTGACCTTTCCGTCGAACACGACTTCCCATTTGTACCGCGTCAAGGCATCGTCGGCCACTTCAACCTTAGATATATCGGTCGAAGACCGCTTCGGTAATGTATATACACAAACAATGACAAGACCCAAACCATTGACCAAAGCCATTGAATAAGAAATATAATTCACATTTAAAATTTTAAGCCTATGAAATGTTCCTTTTTAAAAACACTTTTCTTTGCGTTGCTCGCGGCGTTAGCGCTGTTCGGATGCAATGATGACAAAGAACCGTTACCGCCGGAAGTCAGTCCTCCGGTGGTGAACGTCAACGGTATTCCTGCCGAGGGATTCAGTTTTCTTTACTTTGAAGAGACCTCCAAATCGTTTACCGTCGAAAGCAACTCTCCATGGGAGATAAAGAAAACCGACGGCTGGTTTACGGTGACCCCCTACAAGGGCAACGCCGGGACAATCGAAGTGAAGGTGTTTGTCGCCGGCAATGACGACATTGCCAGAAGCGGCACATTCACCGTTACGGCCAACAGCGGTACGCTACTCAAGCCCGTCGAAATGTCGAAGACATTTACCGTAAGCCAGGGCGCTTATAACGACGCTGGCATATCCATCACAGACCTGGCATCATCAGACGTCATGTTTGAAGCCGACGCCTCGCCGCTCACTTTCACGATGCTCGCCGCATTTCCATGGAGCATCGAACTGAGTAACAACGATTGGGTCACCGTATCGCCTGCAAGCGGCGCCGGCGGGCAAAGCGTAACCATCACCGTCACACCGGCAGCCAATACCGTTGCCGAGCCGCGCGAATGTACGCTGACCATCACGTGTACCGACCCGCAGAATCCGACTAATACCGATTCAAAAGTAATCGAACTGCGCCAGCGACCGTTCTACGAATGGGATACAAACCTTGCCGAAGGCGCTGTATTGCTCGAAGACGATTTCAACTGGATAACGCCCCTTTGGTCGGCCACCAATTCGAGATATGGATTCCCAACCGTATCGCTTGGAACGCCCGATGTAACCGGAAGCAACGAATATGCGCTTTCTACGGCGCCGCTCTCTACCGAAATGGCTAACCGGGGATGGACGTTCACTTCGGCGTATGCACGCTACGAAGGATGGGTCAAATTAGGCGTTGCCGCTTCTATGGGACGCATCATCACCCCTGCCCTTTCGGCTATCGCGCCGGGAAAAGTGGTCAATTTGCTTGTATCGTTCGACGGCTCGGTATATGCTTCTGCAACAGGTAACAGCGACGCTACAACAGGCAGTAACGTGTTTTCTGTCAGCGTGACAGGTGAAGGAACGATTAATGATACAGATGAGCAAAGCATGGATTTCCCCTTGCTATCGCATTTCGCTTTCGACAGGTATTTCTTCTTAGTCAGAGGCGCATCGGCAACTACCCAAATTCAAATTGGAGCCACAACCGCATCGGCTAATCGCCGTTTTATCGTAGATAACGTCAAGATAGAACGCGTTTCGAACTTTGACCCCGAACTGCCGCCCACTGAATCAGTTGAACTGCCTCTTGACTTTGAAGTAGATCATTTTGGACGAGCAGCATTGGTGTCCCCGCTGGGCGCATCATTAAGATATTCGATAAGGGTTAACAGGGCATGGACGGCAACGCCGTCGGATAGCTGGCTAAGGTTTACGCAGGTGCAAGGCGGCGGAAACGGGACGGCAACCGGCTCAAGCGGCAACGGCGGCTCTGTGGCCGGAGGCGTCGGCTCGGCCATCGCTAATGCCATTGTCTATAACCATTGCTTTATAGCCGTCGATCCCAACCCGACAGCGGAGACGCGCACGGCAACCGTCACCATTGCAAGCGGAACCACAACCGTCACAACGTTCTCCATCACGCAAGCAGCGGGAACGCCTGCTGCCGACAACATCACCTTAACCGGCATCACCAACGACAAGATTGAATTGGCAGCCGAATCGCCCTCTATCGTTTTGTTCAAGGTCAATGCCACTTCTGCATGGGATATCGCCTATACGGATACCTGGTACACGATAGTACCCGTCGCGGGAGAACCCGATAAAGATGTAGACGTGGTTTTAGTGCCTACTACTAACAGCGGCGTTGCCCGCTCGGGTTCGTTTACCATCACTGCAGGCGCTGCTACCACAATTGTAACGGTTGAACAGCAAGGCGGACAGGAAACGATTGTAGAAGGACTGCCCGCTTCATGGTTACTGCCCCAAAAAGAGGGTATCGCCGCAGCAGGGGGAACAAACGGTGACTTCACCGATTATGTGGCCAATGACGGATCAGCAAACTTAGGCATGGATCATTGGTGGGTCAAATCGGACGACAGCCATTCTATTATCAGAGCTTCAAGAGCCGTCGCTACAAACTCGAACCAAAACAACATGTCGTATACGACGACCAACCCGGCTGACGGCGACAGAATCTTGATGTACGGCATGATGAAGAATGACTACTGGCAGATGGAAATACCTACATTAGGGCTGGCTGCCGGTACCTCTCTCAGGGTTGAAGGCGGCATGCAGTCGTCGGCAGCTGGGCCGCGTTATGTCATGTTAGAATATTCGACCGACCAAACGACATGGGTTCCGGTCAATGCGAAGTCTGTCCCCGAAATTCCTGACGACAGCTATACGGTCATGTTGCCCAGCGCAGCGTTTCAGGCTATAGATGAGACATTTACCATCAGTAGCGCCATTCCCGAAGGGAAATTTTATATCCGTTTACGCATATCGTCTACGATCTCGACACGCGCGGGATCAGGGACTTCCGGCGTTACAGACCCTGCCACAGCAAATGGCACGAACCGTCTATGCCGCCCGCAATATACAGGCAACGCGGATAAGAAGCCTATCATGAAAGTAACGAAACTTTAAAACAATAAAGCTATGAATATAAAACAGATCATCCGTACGGCCTTACTCCTGTTAGCGGGCGTATTGGCAGTACAAATTGCAGCAGCTCAAGTCGCCGTAAAGGGGACGATATACGACCGCAGCGACAATAATGTGCCCTTTCCAGGCGTTACGGTTGTGGTGGTAGGATCACAAATCGGTACAATTTCTGATCCGGAAGGAAATTTTTCCATCAACGCCCCTTCAAGCGAATCTATATTAGAGATACGTTATCTCGGTTACACAACGCAGCGGGTCAAGGCCGACGCATCCCGGCATCTCGAAATTTATATGGATGAGGCAGCCTCCGAGTTAGACGAAGTAGTCGTCACGGCGCTCGGTATCACGCGACAGGAGAAGTCGCTCGGCTATTCGGTACAGAAAGTGACCGGCGAACAAATGACCAAAACAATCAGCTCGAACTGGATAAGCGGTCTCGACGGGAAAGTGGCTGGTTTGACCATGACCGGCGGAGGCGCCGGCCCGGGTGAAACCAAACGCGTTGTATTGCGCGGCGATGCCAACCTGACGTATGGTTTGAATGGCCCGTTATATGTCGTAGACGGCGTACCTATCCTGAGCGGTGGCAGTTCCACCGTTTCAGGCTCCAACTATGCCGCCGACGGGAATGTCGACTATGGCAACGATGTGACGTCTATCAACCCCGACGATATTGAAAGTATTTCGGTATTGAAAGGGCCAACGGCCAGCGCGCTTTACGGTTCGCGTGCGGCTAACGGCGTCATCCTCATCACCTCCAAGCGGGGACGCACAGATACGGGATGGGGCGTTACCTTTAACACATCCGTCGTTTACGAAAACGCCATGCGCCATCCCGATTTCCAGACCGAATACGGGCCGTCGGCAGTCACTACCTCGCTGACAAACATGTATACATCGGCCTGGGGACTGCCCGGCTCAATGACCGAACACGGCGAACCGATACGGAAACAGATATCGCGTTATGCCTACGGTTTGAAATTCGACCCCAACGTGATGCGTTACCTCTATCACTCGAAAAACTGGGAGACGGGCGAATTTACCCCTGTCCCATGGGTCTATGCCGACGACTGGTTTACCGGTATTTTTGAAACCGGCACGACCACATCTACCAATATTTCCATTCAGGGCAATACCGGCAAAGGAACAAGCGCCCGCTTCTCGTTCACTAACAAGAACATGGATTGGATCATGCCCAACGTAGGCTACAAACAACAGGCGTTTGCGATGGTGATCGATCAGGTCGTCAACAGGCATATCAGTGTTTTCTCGAATGTCAACTATTTTCATCGGACAAGCGACCAGATGCCTATTTCGGGTTACAATCAGACAAGCCCGATGTACGGCCTGATATGGGGATACAATGCCTATCCCATATCGAACTACCGCGACGAATACTTTCAGGGTCGCTACACTCGTGAAATATATGATATGGGACTTAATCCCGATACATATAATATACAGACGTCTTTGGTTTATAACGGCGCAGGCGATGGACACAATCCTTACCGGGTGCTGTATGAAGAATTGAACACGCTGAATCGTAACAGGTTATATGGAAATATCGGTATGGACATCAAAATTATCGAGAACATGAACCTCAGGCTTCGCGGCGGAATGGACTTGAACAATGAATTTCGTACCCAGCGCAAGCCTAAATTGAATTTTGAAGCGTTTGAAGGTCTCTTCCGCGAACAGTTGATCACGGAATATGATATTAATGCCGATTTTCTGCTCTCCTACAAGCGCTCATTCGGCAAATTATCAGGGTCAGCCGGCGTAGGAGGCAATAACCGCCGCTACAACAAACACCATATCCGGCTGACAGCGCCCGAACTCGACGTTGAAGGGCCGGCTATGTACACGCTCTCTAATTCCGCCGTTGCCGTCGTTCCTTACTCCGGCGTCCAGAACAAAGCCGTACAAAGTCTCTACGGATACATTAATTTGGATTGGGACGACACCTATTTCCTTGACTTCACCGGACGAAACGACTGGACGTCGACTTTGCATCCTAATAACTGGTCTTATTTCTATCCTTCGGTAAGCGCAAGCGTGATGTTAGACAAAGCGCTTAAAATCAAATCGAGGTCTGTCGACATGTTAAAAGTACGGGCTTCGCTGGCTGATGTGAGCCACGATACGGAACCTTACAGCCTCTATACCACGTATGGCTCATCCTCTTATCCGGGTGGCTTCACCATGTCAGGTACGCTGCGCGACCCATGGATCAAACCTGAACGGGTGCGGTCGTTTGAAGTGGGCGTGGATGCCCGGCTTTTCACCGGCAGAATCGCCTTAGACATGGCTCTGTATAATAATCTGACCTACGACCAGATCGTAAGCGTACAGCAAAGTATGGAAATAGGCTATTCGGGCATGATGATGAACGCGGGTAAAATCCGTAATCGCGGGATAGAGGTTTCGCTCAAGGGAACGCCTGTACGCACGCAGGATTTCAGTTGGGACTTGTTCGTCAACTGGGCAAAAAATCAAAACAGACTGCTGGAACTTTCTCCCGATTGGGACCCCGAACAGCCGCTTCAGACAGCGCTTGGAACGACTATTGGCGGCAGGACGTATATTTATTCGTTCATAGGCGAAGAGATGCACTGGATTTATGGCGCCGACTACAACCGCGCGCCTGAAGGTGCAACCTATATCGACGAAAACGGGAAAACGGTTGACTGTTCTGGCGCCGTCATCGTTAACGCCTCAAGCGGTCGCCCATCCTATACCTCTGCCGACCAGCGGATTGCCAAAGTACTGCCCGACTGGAAAGGCGGTTTCGGTACAACGATTCGTTACAAATCCCTTTCTGTGACGGCCAACTTCACGGCTCAGATGGGCGGTCATGCCTATTCGGTAACCAATTTCGCCCTCTCTTATCAGGGTAAGTTGAAAAATTCGTTGGAAGGACGTCCCGACGGACTTGTCGTCGAGGGTGTGAACGCAACGACGGTAGGCGATGTGACTACTTATACGAAAAATACAACCATTACGGATAATGTGTTTGAATATTATGCTACGGTCAAATGGGTGCGCGATAACACGTATGAAAATACCTTCAAAACGGATTTTCTGAAGTTTAAGGAATTGCGCATCGATTATGTGCTGCCGACTAAATGGATCAAAGCCACGAAGGTGTTGCAGAGCGCTTCGGTAGCAGCCTTCGCCACCAATATCTTCTGCATCTCGCCGTGGCCTCAATACGACCCGGAAGACGCCTCCAGCATCAACGAAAATAATATTTTCGGCGGAATCGAGTCGGGCGTTTTCCCCATGTCGCGTACCTTTGGTTTCAATGTCAAACTTCAATTCTAACAGTCATGAACAAAAAGATAAAAATATTTACTGCAATCCTGTGCATAGTCGCCATTTCGGGATGCACGGACGGATTCGAAGAAATGAACAAAAACCCGAATGCCTTCGAGATAGGCGGTATCGAACCTGCCGGTTTAATCGAAACCCTGCTTCTTTCGAGTTCCAATTCTCTTGCCTCGGATATGACCTACTATGCTACGGAAATTGCGCAAGTATCCTCTAAATCGGGCAATGTGCGCGAAGAACAGGCTTATAACCTCTCCGACCAGGATTTCCTCGGACGGTGGAATCTTTTTTACGGCAGAGCCAATATTGCTACCCACATGAAAGAGCTGGCAGAGGAGCAGGACGATCTGAACTATCAGGCTATAGGTCTGATTATGAAGGTTTACTACATGGCGCAGTGTACCGACCTGTTCGGCTCTATCGCCTATAGCGAGGCTCTCAAGGCTTCCGAGCAGATATTAAAACCGCGCATCGAATCGCAACAGGAGGTGTATACATTTATGATGGAAGACCTCGAAGCGGCCAATGCCCTCATCGACGTGAATTTAGTCAAACCGTTTGTCAAAGCCGAGCGCGACCGCCTTTACGGGGGCGATATGGCTCGCTGGAAAAAGTTTGCCAACACGCTCCATCTTCGCCTCCTGATGAGGGTCAGCGGACGGAATGATGCCTTTTCACCTTCCGTCGCCCAGCGAATCAGGACGATTATCGACAATCCTGACACCTATCCCATTTTCACTTCCAATGCCGATAATGCTGCTGTGAAATTCGATGCTTCGGCGACTTATTATCGTAATAATTACAATACGGCGAACATTCAAAATCAAAACACGTTCAACGATGCCAAACTGTCTACCGTGTTTCTTGACCTCACCGTCTACAATTATGATACCGGCGATTGCGATCCGCGCTTGAAAATTTGGGGCAAACCGGCTTTACAGCAGGCGAGAGACTATAAATGGTATGGCGCAATACCGGCGGGAAACAAAGACCGGGCAAGCAGCGAAGGTTCTTACTGGACGATGCGCCATTGGGAAACACTCGTCCGCGACGACAATCCCAATATGCTGATAGATTATGCCGAATTGCTCTTTATCAAGGCGGAAGCGGCTTTTAATGGCTGGATAGGCGGAAATGCAAAGGATTATTATGAAGCGGCTGTTACGGCTTCGTGCCAGTACTGGAACGAGTTCGGCAAATATGCCCGCTTCCCGGATCAGAGTGGCGCAACGGCGCCTGTGAACATCACGGCAGCCGATATTGCCTATATGCTGACACAGCCGAAATCAATGTACGACGGCTCTTTGGAGCGTATACAGAAGCAAAAATGGGTTTCTCTGTTTTGGGTAGTCGGTTATGAGATGTACAACGAAATGCGCCGGACAGGTTATCCCGATGTGGCTTTAGCCTCGCGTATCTGGATCAATGACAGGACTAACGGACAGTTTATCAGACGCTTCGGATATCCCTTGATAGCTATTGCCAACAACAATGCGAACTATCAGGAGGCCATCTTAGACCAGAAGGGAAGCGTGGATAGAATGAGCGGAATGACGCTGCCTGTATGGTGGAGCGGCGAGGCGGTAGCCAGAGACCAGGGAAGCCCGTGGCCGCATGCTTTCAGAACACCACCGTACAAGTATGAGGAAGATATATATGAGCAGTAGTTTTCAGTTTTCAGTTTAAGAAACAATCTATTAAAAATAAAAATAATGAAAAATATAAGAAAAATATTCGCATTTCTATGGCTTGCAACATGCCTTTTGTTTGCAAGCTGTAATGACGATAACGATAACTCCACGTCCTACCTGCGCGTCAGCGACGTGACGGCTACTTCGGGCAATTATGTACTATCGGCCTCCGAACAGGGCTTTAATGTGATTCCTGACGTTGGTAACCGCGAATTGGCGGTTGTAACCTACGACCTGCGCTCTAACCGCGAATGGAAAGTCGTTTTCGAGAGCGGCAACACCGACGACTGGTTGATGGCTTATCCGATGGAAGGTAGCGGCGACGGAAAACTGCGTTTCTGTGTGAAAGATAATGACGCTATCGACGAGCGTACCGCTCTGGCTGTGTTGTATTATCAGGATGGCGGCGCAAGCGACGTGCAGTTTGTCGTCAAACAGGAAGCCAATCTGCCCTATCTGAACGTAAGCATTAACGGCAAAACGGGCGCTACGCGCAGCTCGTCGGGCAGAGATGGAAGCATCGTTCAAATAAACGTAGCATCAAACGGCGATTATCTCTATACGAAAAGTCCCGGTTCATCATGGTTCACCCTGACCGAAGACCGAAAGGGAGAAATCACGGCGACGGTCGACCCGCTGCCGGAAGATTTTGACGAGGAATTGCGCGACGGTACAATCACCTTCAAAGGGATTGGCTCTCATGCCCATCTTGAAACAGTATTAAGAATCGTTCAATCTGTCGTCGGCTTCGACGGCGCCTCCCTCATCACCATCGAGGAACTGTTGGAACAATATGAAGGTAAATTTGTGGAAGAGAACCTTTATATCCGCGGTGTCGTTGTCAGTGATATTGATAATAAAAACATCCCGCCCGACCAGATGGTGGTGCAGGATAGAAGCGGCAAGGGGCTTCTGATTGTTTTCGACGACGCATTGGGAAATACGTTTAAAGTAGGGACTGAAGTATCTGTGTGGGTGTACGACAAGGAAATCCGCAAGGCTTCTATTAGCGATGTAGGCGCCGACAATAACATTTACGATCCGACTGAGAATGTCGGTTGCGACGGCGTGATCAAGACGATCAGTACGTTGCTTGGCGCCGGAGAACATCTGAACTGTTTAGTGCGAATCACCAATGCCGAATGGGTATTCCCTTACGGCACATATTATCCGGGCGATGAGCGTACCCTTTATACATCGGCTGCTGCCGTTCCATGGACGGATAAGGCGCGTATCGTCCGTTCCACAGGCGGCGGCGCTTTGAGGGCGTATGTGCTGGGCGGTGAAAATGAAGCCGGCGGCGCGACGTTCAAACATGCCCGTCTGCTTCCGAAGGGTAACGGCTCGCTGACCGGTATCATCATGAATCGACACGACGATTTTGAAAGAACGACCGATATCACGGTCTTCAGGATGCGTAGCGGCGATGATGATGAGATACCGGCAGAAGGCACAAGGGGATATCAGGATATCGTAGAGTTCGTCTGGCCTCCCTTCAGTAATGTAGGCGTTGTGCCGGTCGTTCCTCTTAGCGGCGCCGGAACATTGCGAAGTACGATGACCGATTCATGGCACTTCCCCAATGTGGCAGGCGAGATTTACATCGGTTACTGTTATTGGCGGTTCAATGATCCGTCGACCCCGATAGAAGGCGCCGGCGCCAATACATACTGGGCGATGAATACGGCAGCTATGGACGGCAGTCAATCGGCCCGTTCTATTTTTGCGCCCAACTATCCCTTCTCAAGCGGAGGCATCAACGGCGAAGGATGGGTCGCTACCTTCTCTGCCGAAAATGTAACAGCAGATGAAGAGATCGTTGTCGGATTCTCCACATCGAGTTCGTCTACCGGTCCCCGCGATTTCGTCCTCGACTGGGGCGAAGCCTTATACACCAACGATGCCATTGACTGGCCCCGAACATTTGCCGGTACTTTCACCTCCGTTGCCCAATACGAATGTACCAACTGGGATGCCCAACTCTACCCCCCGGAATTTATGTTCGCCCTCCCAGCCGATTGTAACGGCAAAGCCAACATCTGCGTAAGACTCCGCGTCAACGGCACCCGTCGCGCCAACCTCGCCCTTACCTCAACCGTCTTTGCCGGCGGCGGCACCAACCGTATATGCGCCCTCGTCATCTCAAAGCGCCCCAAATAAGATGAACCCTCCGGGTACGCGGACATCCCTTTACTGGGTACGCGGACGTCCCTTTACTGGGTACGCGGACATCCCTTTACTGGGTACGCGAACGTCCCCGCCCTTGACTGGGTACGCGGACGTCCCGTCCGCCTTTCTCAGTGTACAAGCAGGCACGCCCGCGTACCCGAGGGGGTGCAATTCAAATTTTCGTTTTGCATTTTTGAACATTCCGTAGGAATGTATCGCTCGGTAGACAATCAATGCGTTACAACCCTTCGCATGCCGTAGGTATGCGTCCCAGATATGGTTGCATACGGCAGTGCCCCTCTGTGCCCCCCG
>Ga0099364_10007128_pt1 | contig 16066 bp, 12 predicted proteins | sample TergutTh196P3_FD_73070 | JGI IMG/M metagenome (GOLD analysis project Ga0099364, IMG submission 73070) | Microcerotermes parvus P3 segment gut microbial communities from Pointe-Noire, Republic of the Congo - Th196 P3 | ecosystem: Host-associated > Arthropoda: Insects > Digestive system > Gut ...
GTCTGTTATTTCTTGTATAGCCTGCGAGTTCAGATTATTCCAATGCTCATATTTTTCAAGTTTTTTCAGCTTTGTTATATGGGCTTGAAGTTTTGCTTTATTAAGGTGTTGCTTGTGCAGTCGATAATATCTTTTATGCAGAGCGATACAATGATTATAGATTTGCGCTGACAAATTGATTAGCCTGTGCAAGTGCTTATTACGCTTGCTGTTGTACAGCTTAAAACAGTATGTTTTGAGCATCTTATCGCTCCCCTCGATTTTATTTTATATCTATAATTATACCATAAAATCAAGGAAAAAGCAAGGTTTTTACGAAAATATTTAAAATTAATCTAATGGAAAGGTTTGCCTCCTTATATCCCCATAGCTAAAGCCTACACTTGACCCACAATTTTTTAATAGCAAATTTAATGGTAAAATGGAGTGTTTCGGTTTGTAGGGAATGGATTTATCCGTTCCATTACATACAACAAATGCCGGTTTCAATGCAATTATAGTGTTTTTCGGCATTTCGGAACGCATAAATGCGTTCCCTACAAGGTTCGCTTCGTCTATTGATAGCATATTTATTCGATATTACCACCATTATTTCAATTTTTTTACCTTGAAAAATTGTGGGTCAAGTGTAGAGCTAAAGCAAGGGGCTTTACGGCGGCGGTTGGTAATTATTTTTTGCGCGGAGAAACCATGCTATAATTAGCCGGCGGATATTTATTTTTTGGGGGGTGGTCAGAATAAAATTTAGAAATACGGCTGAAATTCAAAAATATTATCAGGAACAAATTTTAAAAGGAAATCAATCTGCTTTTAAAAATATAAAAAGTAAAGACGGCAAATCTTCGGCAATTATTTCTGATGAGGTATTGATTACCGAAGCTGACAGACTGAGAAGGTGTATCCAAAAATATATTGACGAATTTTATAAACAACCATATTATACAGGTCGTCCTCAACTTAGAGAATACAGACTGCAAAAAGCTCTGAAGGTTAATGCGGATGTTAAATATGACGGCAACAAGAAATATATAGGATTATATTTTGACGACTCAAAATCATGGGGCGAATCTGTTGTAACAGGAGAATTGACAGGTTACAAGCCGTATCTTATCAATTTTGGTTGGCAGGTAATTAAAAATGTTTGGTTTAAAAATATATACCGTTTTGGATATTATGAGGGATTTCATTTCATAGAAAAAGGCATTGAGGAGTGGAAAAGCGATTTAAAATATCATATAGATATTGAATTTAGCGATAGCAGTTTAGAATTTTTAAGCAGAATATCATGATTACGAGAGGTGTAACCGCCTCTCTTTTATTATTTTAAAATTAAGCGAGGTGGTTATGTGGCAAACGAAAATGAATTACTACTTGTTCCACGGTTAGATGTCGTAAAAGTAGATGATTCGAAATTAAAAAGCGATATTGAATCTCTTGCATCTAAAGTCAATTCAAAAGGCTGGTTAAACTTATCTGCTTCAATAGATACAACATCTTTGAAAAAAGCAATAGAAAGCATACCCAAAAATGATTTGCCGAAACTGACATTAGACACTATTATAGATACGTCAAAGTTATCTAAAAACATTCAAACGGCTTTAAAGGCAATTCAAACATCTGAGATAAATCTTGACGTCGGCGGGAAAACAGCCGAGAGAGATTTATCAAATATTCAAAAAGTAAAACAGACCTACAGAGAATTAATAAATATAATAAAAGAGCGCAATGCTATAGAGTTGGAGATGACTCAAAAAACTAATGCGCTTGAAAATTCCAGTTTAGGCGTTGCGCAGCTTGATGAAATAAAAAGAAGGATTCCTGAATTAATAAAGCAATATGATGTTTTAGACGAGCGATTCCAAAATTTATTTAAGACCGGCGTAACGCAAGACCCGATGGCTATGCGAGTTCTTACCATGAAAGATATAACTAACCTGTCTCATGAGTATGAAAAAGGTCAGCATAAAATCAATATAGAATTGGCAAAGCAAACTGACCTTAAAAACAAGCAAGTTCAATCTGAGAGAGAATTAAAGTTAAAGATTGAGGAACGCGCAAGGGAAGAAGCCCATACAGCGAAGAAATTACAAGAGCAGCATATAAAGCCGCTTGAAATTTCTGTTGATGTAAAAACAGAAGAAGCTCAGGCAAAAATTCAAGAATTTATTAATCAGCGCACAAATTTAGCTGATTTTAAAGTTATTGATTATGATGTAAAAAATGCGTTTAGCGGCGATGAAATCGAAAAACAAACAATCAAAGTAAATCTTTTTAACGAGAGTTTAAATGAAACCGTTAAAATTACCGCCAAGCTAAACAGAGATGCGCAAAGACTTCCCGAAATAGACGTTTCGAGAAAAACTAATATTCCTACTCCCGAAGAACTTAGAAAGCAAGCTGCAGAATTAGAAAGTCTTGGGCATCGGCTTGACAGCATGAAAGAAAAATGGAGCGCAATGAACTTAGACCCCAATCATGCTGTTGAATGGCAAAGACTTAAAGATGCAGTCAGCGAAGCCATTGATGCCGGAGACGCAGGAAAAGTCAAAGAGCTTACTTCTGCCGGATTAGCAATGGAAAACAACAATATGATGATGGATACCGCCGCAAAAAAAGCAGAGCAGCTTGCGGCTTCGTTTGAAAGATTTTCTGTTTCTGTTCTTGACTCAAGGTTAATTAAAGGCGGATTAGAGGGTTTAAGATGGTTTGTTGATATACTTACCGAATTAAATAATGCTACTGGCGGATTGCCGGTAATTATAATTTCAATAACGGCATTGACTGCCGCTATGAAAGCATTGTCTATGTCTAACGCCGGACAAAATTTTCTTGGATTCTTCAAAGACATTGGTAAACCCAAAATCGTGGGTTTCAAATTTATTTTCAGGAATGTTGCCGCACGACTAATAGCAGCAGAGTGTTCGTTCTGTTGGCTAAGTTGCGTGTACTCGCGTGTCTTTGAATATCAAACCGATTATCTGTGAGCAGATATATAAAATCGGTTAGCGAGGCAGGGTAAATGCTGGTGGAAGTGTTTATGAATAATATGGCTAAAATATTGTCGAAAGATAAATATAATATGCATGAAAACGATATTATTCTGAGGTTAATCAAATATTAATCTCTTTATAAGGCACGGTCAGCAGGCGGAAACCTAAATCATTATTGATATGGATTCCACCTCCGAGGATGTCAACCTGCCAAAGAACACAGCGATATTGTTGTTCTTTGAATGTCCATCCCAAGCGTTGATAACAAAACAAAAAAAGCAGTTATTTTTAAAATAATAAGATGGCAACTTTTTTATGCGGGTTGTGACCGTGTAAATAAACAGCTTTAGCTCGTGTACCATGTGTGCAGGGAGTTTCTAAAAAATATTCTTCGCGTAAAGCTGCTGAATTATTAGATATATCTCAACGTACTTTTCTGAAATGGGCGAATAAATAAGCCTTGCGGATATAACGTACAGATTTATCCGCAACGTAAAAAAACGAAATTTTAACTAAAATACTTGACAAAACATAAGAATTATAGTATTATATTAAAAAATAATAAATGGAGATTGTGGGCATGGAACTCAGCAAAGAAATAATGGAGCTAATTTTTGAATTAGAATATATTATAGGGAGTAAGTGTAAGTATGGTTTTAATAAATTGCCCTGAATGTGCTAAGGAAATTTCTGATAAGGCTTCAGCTTGTATTGGATGCGGGTATCCTATAAGTGCAGATAAGCAAAGTGATGTATATATTATGGTAGACAATACTCTTAAAGAAATCAATAAAATAAAAATTTCAAATCCCGACTGGGAAAATGTTGAACATGATTATAAGCAAATAGACAAAATGATTCATGATTGTATTATGGATATAATTAGAGATAATGGAAAGATTGATATTCAAGATATACTAAGATTGTGCGAATATCAAAAAACTGATGCGTCACTTTTTATATGGAAGATATATGAATATTGCGGTATTGTGCATTATACGAACGAAGCCGATTATAAATTGACTCTTATGAATGAAATTGATGCTATGATAGATAAGGCATTATCTGATAAAAATTGTAATGAAGAAATAGAAATGGATTATAATAATTATCTCAGCTATAAACAACAAGAACGAAACGCAAATATACCAAGATGTCCTACATGCAAATCAGCAAATATAGAAAAAATAGGTGCGGCAAATAAAATTGGCGCTGTCGCTTTATTTGGATTTTTAGCTACCGGACATATAAGCAAAACATTTAATTGCAAAAATTGTGGGCATAAATGGTAATTATAATTTTATATAAATTTTAAAGATTGTTTAATCATCTGAATAAAATGGTATCACAACTACCATAAAATTAATAATGAATATTCCTGAAAAATTAAAGGCATCTCAAACTTCATTAGATGCTTATAAAAAATCAGTTGATATATTAAAACAATCTCAAGATAATATTATAGGAATCAATGCCAAGTTAGCATCAAGTTTTCAATTATTAAATGGTCAGCAACAAGCGTCAATTTTAGTAAAAATACAAAGTTCAAACGCAACAGACAAGCAAAAAAATAAAGAAATTGAACACTTGCTTGCTTTAGCTAAACTTGATGAACAACAAAAAAAATATATACGTACAACTTTAAATGGTATTTCGGCAAAGAATTTAGATGCAGATGCTACAAGAAAGCAAACTGATGAAATCGCAAAAACACTTGGAACAAAACAAGGTTCTGCTGCTGGTATGATGTGGGCAATGGCGGCTGCGACAACTATAATATCTGCAATGAATACTTTCAGCCAGTCTAAACAAGCTCAAAGCGTTGGAGAAGCATTGGGAAATAGTATCGGCAGCGGCATAACTACAGCTTTAAGCGGTGCTATGATGGGATTTATGGTTGGCGGTGCGCCCGGAGCTATCATCGGCGGGTTAAGCAGTTTGCTTGTATCAGGTACAAGTGCTTTGATTGGGTATCAGGCTGGAACAGAACAGAGAACACAAGAACTTATTAATAGTTCTAAAAAACTTATAGATAATTATAGAGAGCAGCAAAAAGCATTAGATGATAATGCAACATCAGCTAAAAATCTTCTTGAGCAATATGAATATCTATCAAGAGGCGTGGATTCAAACGCTCGAAATGTTAGTTTAACAGCCAGTGAATATGATAGGTATAAATCTATCGTATCAGAACTTTCGTCATTATATCCTCAGTTGACTAACCGGCATAATGCAGAGGGCGTTGCTGTTTTAAGTCTAACCGATAGTCTTAATGAAATGAATAGCGCTTTAGACGCGGTGGTTAAAAAATCTCAAGAATTGAGCGATTTAAGATTTATTTCTGAAGATGCGGGAAATATTATAAAAGGTTATAACGAAAGCATTAATAGGTTGAATAATGATTTAGAGAAAATACAATCTTCAGGCGGACGCAATAGTTTTAGCCAAGGATTTTTTGGACTATTCAACGAAAAAAAACAATTAGAAGAACTTATAAAGCTATTAGATGAATATAATATTAAATATACACAGGGTTCAAGAAGAGGCGGCGGCGATGTTCCTGTTTATTATTGGACTGTTACTGTTGATGAAAACGAATTAGGCAATGCGACAGAAAAAGTTCAAAAGCAAATTGAAGAAAAAATTCTCTTATCGAGCAGAGAATATGCTTTGATTGTTGAGCCTTATCTTAGACTAAATCCTGATTATCAAGATTTTCCTTCAGAAATAAAAGATTTTATTCATGCTGTAGCTTCAAATTTAAACTTTGCCGAATTGGACATTGTGAATCCACAGGATATTCAAGATTATTTAATAAGAAATATAATAAATCCTATAGTCAATTTGCCTTCATCGGAAATTGAAACGGTACAAAAATTTATATCAAATCTCTTTTCTCTTGATTCTTCGGAGTTGACAGCTAAAGATTATGCCTACCAAATTAATGATATAATCAAGGGTTTATCCGATATAATTCCAAATGTTGATATACCGGGAATTATGATAAAATTAGGATTCGATACAGTCGAATTCGGAAATATTGCAAATCAAGCTGCTGAAAAACTTCAAGAAGCATTTAACTTCGAAGAATTGCTCGAAACTTTCACCACAGAAGAAATAAAAATAATTCTACGACCTGATTTCGAATTTGAACCGGAAGGCAATAGTTTAAAAGAACAAATAGAAGAATATCTTGCAAATGGAATTAATCAACTTGGAATACCAGTCAGAGAACTTTCAGATGCTTTAAAAGAAACATCAGCGGCTATGTCATTACTCTCAACGGCTGAAAAAGAGATGGCTGACAACGGGGAAATCTCGCTGTCAACATTACAGAAGGTCATGGAAACTACTGACGGCTGGGCTAACTGTATTGACGTGTCTACCGGGAAAATACTGCTCAACACGGAAGCTGTAAAGCAGAAAATGACTGCTACGCTACAAGATGAGATTGCCGCGCTGAAAGCGGCAAGGTCGGCGGAAATATCTGCCCGCGCGGCGATATATGAAAAACAGGCAATCGAGGGCAGAACGGCGGAAAGCTGGGCTGAAATTGATGCGGTACAACACAAAATCGACGCTAAAAATGACGAGACAGACATACGCCAAGCTCTCATAGATACTATAAATCAGGAAGCAGAAGATGAAAAAAAGCTAACTGATATAATAAACGCGGCGACAAGCGCGGCTTCACTGTACAAAACCGTTCACGAAGAAATGGCTGAAAACGGAGAAATCTCGGTCGGCACGTTGAACAAGCTCATAGACTCCGGCTTGGATTATATAGACTTTTTAGATACTTCCGCAGGAAAATTGGAAATTCAGACCGCTGCTTTCAAAGAGTATATTCTTGAAACGATAGAAGCCGCCTTACGAAGCTCCGAGCTTGCCGAAAATCAAGAGCTTCTTGAATCTGTGCTGAACGCTGTGACGGACAGCATGAATACGCAGTCGGATATACTGGACAGGCTCAACGGCGAGTTAGACAATATTCAGTCGGCGTACCAGTCTGTATATAAAGCGTTGGAGGAATACAACGAGCTGGGGTATTATTCCATAGATATATTCCAAGAGCTATTAAAAATACATCCGAGATACCTTGAGCTGCTGACTGACGAAAACGGGAACTTAAATTTAAACAGGGAAGCGTTAAATAATCTCACCAAAGCGCGAATCGAAGAACTGGCGCAGGCAAGCGCAAGGACATTGCTGGAAACCGTGTCGAAGTTTGAAAACGAAGCCGACGCGTTGGCGCGGTTAAAAACGAGCGTTGACAATGTTACCGGTTCGCTGATTGGGCTTAACGCCGAGCTGCTAAAGACAATACGCATAGATTTAGGCGATGAAGTCGCCGATTTAGTTGAGCGGCAGCTTAGGGCAATCGAACAGGCGCGTGACAGAGCGTTGGCGGGAGTAGGTCAGCCGCAGAGCTTCGGAGCCGGCGTGAAGTCGGCGAAAGAAACGGCAAAGACTATCTCCGACCTTATCAAGGAAGCGACAGATTTAGCGTCGTTATTTTCGACGGTGCAGCAGGAAATGGCTGAAAGCGGGGAAATTTCTGTTGACACTTTCAATAAGCTCATAGGTTCCGGTTTAGACTACGCAAAATTGTTGGACGCGTCCACCGGCAAACTGGTTGTCAACACCGACGCTTTGAGAAAAAACTCTATCGCTAAAATTGAAGCAATCCTGCGAAGCTCCGAGCTTGCCGAAAATCAGGAGCTTCTTGAGGCGACGATACAAGCCGTGATTAGAAGCATGGATGCGCAGATAGATTTAATCAGCCGGTTCAGCGAGTCCCTGAATGACATTCAGTCGGCGTACCGGTCTGTTCATAAAGCTCTGGAGGAATACAACGAGCTGGGGTATTATTCCATAGATATATTCCAAGAGCTGTTAAAAATACATCCGAGATACCTTGAGCTGCTGACTGACGAAAACGGCGAGCTGTCGCTCACGGAGGAGAAACTCAACGCAGTCGCTAAGGCGCGTATTGAGGAACTCGCGCAGGCGCAGGCAAGGACGTTGTTAGACACTGTTTTATCTTTTAACAGCGAGGCGCAAGCGTTAGACCATTTAAGGCTGCGTATTGAGGGAGTGACTGGCTCGCTGATAGAGCTTAACGCCGAGCTGTTGAAAACCGTCCGCGCTCAATTCGGCGGCGATGTCGTGGGATTAGTTGAGCGGCAGCTTAGGGCAATCGAACAGGCTCGTGACAGGGCGTTGGCGGGAGTAGGTCAGCCGCAGAGTTTCGGGGTCAGCGTCAAAGAAGATAAATCTTCTTCGGAGTCTGCTTCGAAGGGCAGTCAACGACCGCTTGATTTATCTAACTTCTATAACGAGCAGCTTCGCGATTTGGAGCGGAGGCTTGAGCCTGTAGACCGTGAAATCGAACGAATACAGTCGCAGATTGCGAGAGCGCAAGCTCTTCTTGGGGATAACGATTTAGCCGCAAGCCTTACTACTAATCTCGTCGAAGCGCAGGAGAAGCGCAAAGCCGTGCTTGAGGAAATACTCTCCGACACGCAGACGATTTTCGATAAAATCAACTCCGAGTTCAGCGAGTTTTCCGGCGTTGACATGAGCGATTACGGCACCGCGAAATTCAGGCGGGAGTTAAGCAACCAAATCACGGCGGCGCAGAACGCGGGCGCTGACGGAAACGAGGCTCAAATCAGGAGCTTGGAGGCGAGGCTCACACGTTTCAATGAATACGTGAGCGCGTATCAAGCTGGGTTGAATCAGATAAACGGTTTGCAGTCGCAAATTGACAAAGCGTCGGATGAACTGTTCAAGACATACCGGCAGTTTTTAGAAGAAGATTACTCGCGCAATGCAAGGGCAATCGAGCGGCGGGGAAATCTGCTGCTGCCCGACGACTTTGAGGGGCAGACGCGGGCTGCGCTGGAGAAAATCGAAAACGCCAGCCGCGCAATAAACGCGGCGCTGGCGCACGGTTACGGGGAAGAGTCCCCGTTAATGACGGGCTTGGCGGACGATTTGGCGGCGGGGTGGAGCGCATATTCGCAGGCGGTGATAAGCGCGCTTGAACTGGAGTACGACAAAACTAACGATATTATTTCCTTGAGAAAAGACTTGTTTGAGTTATACGCCGGCGAGAATTTATCATTGCGCGACAGGGCTGAAATTCTCGAAGTTATAAATAATCTCGAAGACAGGGCGTACCAACGGGCGAAAAACCGTATAGAACACGGCGTATTCCTGTACGGGCAGAATACGGGCAACGCAGTCGGCGGCGCATATAATCCGCAGAGAGTGATTGAATATTATCAGACGCTCCAACAGAAGGCGCACGAGGCGGCGAACACTGTCCGCAGGGAATTAAGCGAAGCCGGATATGATGCTTTGTCGATAGAGAATGACCCGCGAATACAGCGGTTACAGCGTGACTGGTGGAGTTATTTTGACGCTGTTAATAACGAGATTACGAACAGATATGATAAATGGCTCGCCGAGCGGCGTAACTCTATAGAGGTTTTAGGTTTTGATAAGGCTGATAAACGAGATATAATCGGTCAATGGCAGGTAGTTTTACAGGCGGTTGAATTAGAGCTTGAGCAATTTAGTGGTAAAACTGATGATTATTCAAAATCAAGAGTGGAAGCTCTCACCAGAGATATGCGTGATATACGGCAGATTATAAGCCGGACTCTTGACGATATTGTTAAAGACGCGACAGTTTCTCTTGATAATATAAATAAATTATATACTGACTTACTAAATGCGGCGAAAGAATTTGCGGACAGCGGATTTATCACGATTGAGCAGTTTAAGAGCATTATAGCTCACGGAATCGAATATCTGCATTTGTTAGAAGATGAGAACGGAGCGTTGGTTATAAACGAAGCGGCGGTAAAACGCGTGGCTGCCGCTCGCACAGAGCAGTTGGCTGTTGAAACTGCCATGAACTATGTGTATAATATTCAGCAAGCGCTTCAAGAAAATAATATAGAAACGCTTGACCGCCTTTTATATGCAACGGAAACGGCTGCTGATTCGACATGGGATTTGGTTTACGCTAATCTTGAACTGGCGCGGTCTATGGGTCTTACGGAGTCGGAGTATGACTCTGCCGTGAGAAATCTGAATAATCTGCGGTCGCTGCAAGTTTCCGTCAGTTCCGGCATAGGGCAAATGACGGGTCAGCTTAGGGACATAAAAACGGAAACCGAAAAATCACTGAACGACTTATTAAAATATGTCATGGATATGATACGGTGGGAAACAAAACTGCGTGTTGACGGTATACGCGACGAAATAAAGGCTTTTGAAGAGCTTATAGGGTTGCGCAGACAAGAACTTCACGAAATGCAGAGAAAACGTGACTTTGAGAAAGATATTGCGAGGCAGACACAGAGCTTGGCGAGATTGCAGAATCAGCTTGCGGCTCTTGAACGCGATAACTCCGGCGACCCCGCGATTGCCTCGCGGCGCAGGGAGTTGGCGGAGCAAATCGCCGAAATGCAGGGCAATATCGACGACAAAATCCATGATAATTACGTTGAAACTATGGAAAAAGCGTATGATACGGAGTTAAAAGAATTTATATTAGTCAAGGAACAGGAAATTAAAATTATCGAAGATACGATTTCTTCGATGGAAAAACTGTACAGATTGGCGATTGACAGAATTTCCAATAATTTTGATACGCTTTTTAGCGACTTAATCAATTATAATTATATCGCCGGAAACCAAATCGAACGTGACTTAGTGTCGGCATGGGATAACGCCTCTGTTGCGATTCAGCGTTACGGCTCGTATCTTGAAGCTCTGTTACAGACGCAGGCGCAGCTTAACGCTATGAGCAGCAGTACGGCAAGTTCACAGCAGGGCGTCGCGGACAGACCTACAACCGTGAGCAATTCCAATAATTTCAACGCAACGCCGTCTGCCGCCGCGCAGGAGCAAGCTAAACAAGATGCGGCGCGTTCTATCGTCGATACTATGAAGATGAACTCTTTGAATTGGCATAATGCTGATACTTCACAGCAAGAGCGGCTGGCTGCCGAAAATATAAGGTTAGCTTCGCAGTTACAAGCATTAATCGGTCGCGCAGTAGTGCGCAGCGAAAAAAGCGGCGTATGGTATCTTGATGGAGTAGGCAGCGAAGAACTCTATAAAGCTGCTAAATTTCATACCGGTGGTATTGTAGGAAGTAATCCAACTATAAAAGAAAATGAAGTATTATCATTACTCGAAAAAAAAGAAGCTGTCTTAACTGAAAATCAAAAAGACAATATGATAGATGCTATAGATACGCTTAAATTAGTTAAATTAGGAATTGAAGACGTTTTAAAAGTACCAAAAGACAGTAATATCAATATATCTGATTTCTTTGAACAAATGAAAATGCCCCATCTAATTAATAGTATGCTTAGTGATGTAACTCAGGGTATTGCCAATCAAGCAAGAGAAATAATAAATAACAACAATACTTCTGAATCTATTCCAATTCATATTGAAAAACTCGAAGTTCCGATTATTGTTAAACAAAAAATAGATAAAAGCGATATTCAAGCATTGGGTCAAGAGATTGGAGAAGTTGCAATGGGTGCTATAGTTGAGGCAAGGCAAAACCATCATGGATATAACAGAGATTCAACTATGCAGAGAATAAGCCCATATTAATAATTAATTCAAGAGCGCGGTTTACGCGCTCCTTTTACTTTATATAGGAAAGAAGGTGAGATATTGGCACAATTTGAAGCATTAACATTCGATTTTGCGAATAATAATTCAGTCAATTTCGATATATTTATAAATGATTTTGATATTCCTGCCGGTTGGAGAACTGAACCTGCTGGAAATAATATAGGAATTGTTTCAGATTCTATTCCGAGACGCGCCGAGCAATACATATATGGTATAACTCAAAATAGCGTACAGCAATTTAATATTATTATTAGCAGCCCAAGTCCAAAAAGCAGAGCAGAAATTGATAGAATTATGACATGGCTGATACAGCCTATGCCGCAATATCTCTGCATCAATCAACCAGACATGATATTTTATAGGTATCATGGTTTTTTTACGAATCCGCAGACAATTTCTACAAGTAATATGCCTCTAGGCTTGCAATTTACGTTTGTTTCCACTTCCCCGTTTGCATATACATTTCCGAAAATAGATAAATTAAATATTACAGCACCGTTGACTTATACATTTAATAACGAAAGCGGAGATGCAAATTATTTATTCCCAAAATTGATAATGCAGCCATCTAATATAACACAGGTATTTTCAATAATAAATAATAGCGATAATGGGCGTGAATTCCGTTTTAATTTCGTTTCCCCATTTCCGAACGGAAACGAAATTATTACTGTGGATAACAAACATCAAGTTATACAATCGTCCAATGGATTTTCCAGACAAAGATTTAATCAATTTAATCTTAATTGGCTAAGGTTTGTTAGAGGCGCAAATAGTTTAAACATTAGACCACTTGCGAAAATAGAAAAAATATGATAAAATGTAGATATGAAATATGAAAAGATAAAAAAATACAAGGACGAGAAATTCCGCAGAATAACAGGGGTAAAGCGAAAAACATTTGAAAAAATGGTGGAAATAATGAGAGCAGCATACGACGGAAAACACAAAAGAAGAGGGAGGCACAGTAAACTGACAGTCGAAGATATGGTGCTGGCAACGCTTGAATATTTGCGGGAATATCGGACATACGCGCATATCGCGGCAAGCTACGATGTAGACGAGAGCAATATATACCGGACGATAAAATGGGTGGAAGATACGCTCGTCAAAGAGGGGACGTTCAGACTGCCGGGGAAAGCGGCGTTGCTGACAGGAGAGATTGAGATAGAGCTGAAAGACGTGACAGAAAGCCCAATCGAACGGCCGAAAAAAAAGGGGAGCGAGACAGGCACTACTCCGGCAAAAAGCGACGGTACACAAAAAAAGGGTTAGTCATCGTCGACAAGCTGAAAAACCTGATAGTGTGTACGGCGTTCGGCAAGGGTCGAACACATGATTTCAGAGTGTACAAGGAATCGAAAATCCGCGTATCGCCTAAGACATTGAGCGTTACGGACAGCGGGTTTACAGGTATTGCCAAGATACACTCTAACTCTGTTTTGCCGCTCAAAAGCACGAAAAAACGTCCGCTGAGCGACCAAGATAAATACTACAACCGCGTTATTGCTATGCTTCGCACTTCTAACGAGCATATATTCGCCAAAATCAAGAAATTCCGCATATTATCAGAGCGTTACCGCAACAGGCGCAGACGCTTCGGCTTGCGTTTCAATCTCATTGCCGGCATCTGCAATTTTGAAAACGCCGCTTAATTTCGCATGAGGTCTATTGAAAGGTTAGCGGCGCTTGACAAGAAACTGGAAAGCACTCTTGAAACATTTGACGGAAGCGAAAAAATAAACTGGTTCGGCGAAAAGAAGAATATTCACGAACATATTTCAGCAATGATTGGACATGAACAAATGCACATCGGTCAAATTGTCGCTTTTTGTTATGCAACTAACACGCATATTCCCGACGAAATAACAAAAGCTATGTCGCTTGATGGATAACTTGCTGATAAGCTCGTTTGTGTAAAAATTCACGTTGACGAAAATAAAATATATAAAAGCACCCTGTAAAAATAAACAGGGCGCTTTTTTTATATCTGCGTATGTTCAAACATAAATTTATTGAGCTCGTCTATATTTACGCGCACCTGCGTCATTTTGTCGCGCTCCCTGATTGTTACGCAGCCGTCTTCAAGAGTTTCAAAGTCCACGGTGATACAGAACGGCGTGCCGATTTCGTCCTGCCGCCTGTAACGCTTGCCGATTGAGCCGCCGTCGTCATAATCAAGCATGAAAAATTTGCTCAAGTCATCATATATTTCCTGCGCTTTCTCGTTTAATTTCTTTGACAAGGGCAGTACAGCCGCTTTAAACGGTGCGATTGCCGGGTGTAATCTTAAAACTACGCGTATATCCCCGCCGTCAAGCTCTTCCTCATCATACGCGTTGCACATTAAAACTAAGCACAAACGCTCCACGCCCAGTGCGGGTTCGATAACAAAAGGCACGAATTTTTCTCCCTCATCAGGGTTGCTGTACTCTAAGTTCTCGCCGGAATGCTGCATGTGTTGCGTCAAATCAAAATCTGTCCTGTCAGCTATGCCCCAAAGCTCACCCCAGCCGAACGGGAACAGATATTCAAAATCAGTCGTGGCTTTAGAATAATGCGAGAGTTCTTCCTGTTCATGGTCGCGAAGCCTTAATTTATCTTCGCGTATGCCCAGCGTGAGCAAGAATTGCCTGCAATATTCTTTCCAGTAATCAAACCATTCTAAATCAGTTCCAGGCTTGCAGAAAAACTGCATTTCCATTTGTTCAAATTCGCGCGTCCTGAATATAAAATTGCCGGGCGTTACTTCGTTCCTGAAACTCTTACCGATCTGCGCGATGCCAAACGGAACTTTGCGCCGCATGCTTCTCTGCACGTTCTTAAAATTTATAAATATGCCTTGAGCCGTTTCCGGCCGCAAGTATAGCTCTGTCTGCGAATCTTCTGTTACGCCTTGAAAAGTTTTAAACATCATATTAAACTTGCGTATATCCGTGAAATCAGATTTGCCGCAATGTGTGCAGGTTACGCCGTTCGCGTTTATATATTCAGTCATGGCTTCGTTCTGCATGCCCTCTGTTTTTACGCTTATATTATTAGTTTTCGCCAAGTCCTCGATCAGATGATCCGCGCGGTGCCGCATTTTACAGCTCCGGCAATCTATCAGCGGGTCGTTAAAATTCACGACGTGGCCTGACGCTGTCCAGACTTGCGGGTTTAATAAAATAGACGAGTCAAGCCCTACGTTATATTTTGATTCCTGCACAAATTTTTTCCACCATGCGCGTTTTACATTATTCTTTAACTCGACGCCTAGCGGCCCGTAATCCCACGAGTTAGCTAACCCGCCGTAAATCTCCGAGCCTGCATATATATATCCCCTGCTTTTGCACAGCGCGACAATTTTGTCCATGCTTACATTATTTATATCGCTTACAGCTAAATTTAAATCGCTCATTTTTTTACTGCTCCTTTTTTTCGTTTATATTATATTTTTCTAAAAATTCTTTCGGGTCAAGAATTTCAGGGCGCGTTATATCGAGCACCCTGAAATCTTTATCATTTGTAATTAAAATATCAGCATTGTATAAGATAGACGATATTAATATCGGCAAATCTTTTACATCTCTAATAGACGGAAATTTTTCTTCTTCACTAATTTCCGGCGCATATACTATTTCGAAAGCAAAATTCTCTAAAAAAGATTCTGCCAGATAATATTTGTCCGGGAATTTATTTCTCGTTGTAGATTTAAATTCATTTATAATATAGTCCGGTAAAATTAATTCATGATTTTTCTCGACAACACTAATTAATTCTCGGATATATTTTGACGATAAAACAATCCCTGAAATCAAAATATTAGTATCAATCATTACTAGCATATAATTTTTCCCACATTTCTGCCCTTACTTCTTTAACGAGCCTTACAACTTCCCTATCCTCGTCACTTATGCCGTGTTCGTCAACATTAGTTTCTGTAAGCTCTTTTTGCCTGAGTGCTTCTGCGGCTTTATTTATTGCCTCTTCTCTTGATATTCTAATAATTTGCTCATCGGCTTTTACAAGAACAATTTTACCGTCTTCTTCTATAAAAGCAACCTTATCCCCGTCGTTTACGTTTACGTTTAGTTTCTTTAGTATATAATTGGGTACTCTTATTTCTCTCTCGCTCTGAATTATTAAAATTTCCATCAGTTTATTCTCCTAATATTTAAATTAATACAAATCTTCTAATCGTCTATTTCCGGGATCAATTTGTCCCCGTCATCAAAGCCTAAGTCATCATCTTCGTCCAAGCCGTCATACGCCAGCTCGTAATCATAATCATAGAACGCGTCCATCTCATGCAGCTTGCGCTGGCGCGCCTCATCACGTTTATAACTTATTAACAAGCCTGCTGACGTTAAACTTGTCGCTGCCAGCACTACAAATATCGCCTTAGGCACGCTTTTTTTCTG